>Ga0210410_10001483_pt1 | contig 22087 bp, 25 predicted proteins | sample IncBWC4MmetaG_FD_161058 | JGI IMG/M metagenome (GOLD analysis project Ga0210410, IMG submission 161058) | Forest soil microbial communities from Barre Woods Harvard Forest LTER site, Petersham, Massachusetts, United States - Inc-BW-C-4-M | ecosystem: Environmental > Terrestrial > Soil >... | reverse complement strand
GTAGTCTGGATTCCCCAGGAGCGAAAATCACGAGCAGCTCTTGCCACCGATTCCCGCCAGAAGCTATTCTGTCCTTGTAAATCCCAGATACCCGCAACCACCCTCCACACTAATACCCATGCCTCAACCAACCCCGCGCAAGTTCAACCGTGACGCAAGAAGAAAGCCCACCGGCCCGCCCCACCTGGTCATCCGCCGCTCCCAGATTGACTCGGAAGGTTGCCACACCACCGCGCCCATCAAGAAAGGCACCTTCATCGTGGAGTACACCGGCCCGCGCGTCACCAACAAGCAAGCCGACGCGCTCTACGACGACCATCCCCGAACTTATTTGTTTGGGCTCAGCGACGGCAAACACGTAATCGACGGCGAGGGCGTGGCCGCCTTCATCAATCATTCCTGCGATCCCAATTGCGAGGCGGACGAGATCAAAGGCCGGGTGTGGATTGTTGCCAGCCGCGACATTGAGATTGGCGAGGAACTTACCTACGATTACAACCTGTACGACGGCGACCTCGACGACCCATCGCCATGTTCCTGCGGCGCCCCCAAGTGCCGCGGCAGCATGTACTCAGAAAAAGAGCTGGCAAGACGAGCCCAGGCGCTCCGCCGCCGGAAAAAGAAGGCCGCCCCGCCCAGGCAATCGCGAGTCAACAGAAAATCATCGTGATTCCGCTGCGTCCCACCGCCTCTGGCTTCGGTCTGGGCGCCTAGATATAATTCCCTCCCATGACTATCAGCAGTCGGCCGGGCATTGCTTCGCGTCGGATGAAGCACGGCGTGTTCCTGGCAGCCGCGCTCCTGTTCGCCGGATCCGCAATATCGGCAGCGCAAACCGGGACAACGGCCAGCCCGCCCGGAACCACGGCAGCGAATCCGTTTTCGGGCAGCATCGCATCCAAGCCCGTTTCCGGCGTGCTCCCGCTTTCCTTGCAGGACGCCATCGACCGCGGATTGAAACAGAACCTCGGAGCGCTCCTTTCCAACGCCGACATTCGATCGGCGCGCGGACAGCGGTGGGAACAATTGAGCGCACTCCTGCCGCACGTGACCGCAGGACCTTATGTGGAAGCCTCAAAAACAAATCTGGCTGAAGTCGGCCTTACTTTCAAGATTCCGGGACTCACCTTCCCGACCTCGGTGGGCCCTTTTTCTTATTTTGACGCGCGCGCAAACGTGAGCCAAACTCTGTTCGACTGGAAATCGATCAGCAATACGCGCGCAGCAAGCCAAAGCCTGAAAGCCGCGGAGTACACCTATAAAGACGCTCGCGACCTGGTGGTGCTCGCCGTAGGCTTCACCTACTTGCAGGCGATTGCCGACCAGGCCCGGATCGAGACCGCGGAAGCACAGGTCAACACAGCGCAGGCGATTTACGCCCAGGCGTCGGACCAGGTGGATGCCGGCACTTCGCCGGAGATCGATGGGCTGCGCGCAAAAGTGGAGTTGCAGACGCGGCAGCAGCAGTTGATTCAAGCCAGGAACGACTTTGCAATTCAGAAGCTGACCGTCGCTCGCGTAATCGGACTCGCGCCCGGACAGGAATTCGAATTGACCGACAAGTCTCTATACCAGCCGTTCGAGGGCTTGACCGTCGAGGAGGCCCTGCAACGCGCCTACGCGACGCGTTCGGATTACCAGGCCGCACTGCTGGAAGTGCGCGCTGCGGAATTCTCGCGCAAAGCCGCCGTCGCAGGCTATTTCCCATCGCTTTCCTTCAACGCCGATTACGGAAAGGCCGGCGCGCACCCCTCCAACTCGACCCAGGTGTTCGACGTGCGCGGAACCCTCTCCATCCCGATCTTTCAGGGCGGCAGTGTTCACGGCGATGTATTGCAGGCTGACGCGAAACTCACGCAGAGCCGCGAACGCCTGGAAAACCTCCGCGGGCAAATTGACTCCGACGTTCGCACCTCGCTGCTGAACCTCCAGTCCTTGGGCCAACTGGTCGAGGTAGCACAGAGCAACATCGGGCTGGCGGAGGCGACGCTGGCTCAGTCGCGCGATCGTTTCAACGCCGGCGTTACCGATACGGTTGAGGTCGTGCAATCTCAGCAAGCGGTGGCTAGCGCCCACGAACAGTACATTTCCAGTCTCTACAACTATAACTACGCCAAAATCTCTCTGGCCCGTGCCCTCGGCGTGGCTGAACCGGGCGTCAATGAGTACTTCAAAGGAAAATGACCATGGCAGAAGAGAACCCATCCGGTGCAACGCGAGCCCCCCGCGCTTACACGCGCTCCAAGAGCCGCAGAAATACTCTGATTGTGATTATCGCCATCGTGCTGGTGGTAGGCGGAGTGTTCTTGTGGCGCTATCTGAGCAGTTATGAATCCACCGACGACGCCCAGGTTGACGTCCACCTTTACCCGGTCAGCGCGCGCATTTCCGGCTACGTGATCAAGGTCAATGTGGACGACAACCAGTTCGTGCAGAAAGGGACAGTGTTGGTGGAGATCGACCCGAAAGACTACGAGGTTGCGGTCGAGCAGGCGCAAGCCAATCTCGCCAACGCCGAGGCAACCGCTCAATCGCTGAACATCACGGTTCCGATCACATCCGTGAGCACTTCCAGCCAACTGAGGTTCGCGGACTCGGATGTAGAAAACGCCAATGCAGGAATCATCGCCGCAGAACGTCAGCTCACCGCCGCTCATGCCCAGTTGGAGCAGGCTGAGGCCAACGATGTGAAGGCGCAAGACGACCTCCGCCGCTACAAGGCGCTGGTGGATAAGAAAGAGGTATCCGAGCAAGTCTATGATCAAGCGCTGGCCGCGGCGAAAGCCAGCACGGCATCGGTAGCCGCTGCACAAGCCAATGAGAGCGCTCTTCAACAATCTGTCAAACAGGCGCAAAGCCGGCTGGTGGAATCGCAAGCCAACCAGCAATCCGCGGGAACCGGTCCGCAACAGGTTTCGTCGAGTCAGGCGCGAGCCCGTGCGGCCATCGCCGATGTGCAACAAAAGCGCGCTTCTCTTGAGCAGGCCCAGCTGAACCTCAGTTACAGCAAGATCGTGGCGCCGGTCAGCGGCGAAGTGAACAAAACGGTTGTCGTCGGGTTGAATGTGCAGCCCGGTCAGCAACTGCTCACCGTGGTTCCGCTCGAGGAAGTGTGGATCACCGCTAATTTCAAGGAGACGCAGCTCAAGCGCATGCGATCTGGACAGAAGGCCGAAATTCATGTTGATTCGAGCGGCCGCACTTTCAAAGGTCACGTGGACAGCATTGCCGGGGCCACTGGTCCGCTATTCAGCTTGCTCCCGCCGGAAAATGCTACGGGCAACTATGTCAAAATCGTGCAAAGGATTCCGGTAAAAATCGTTCTGGAACCGGGAGAGAACCGGGACCACCAGCTTCGCCCCGGCATGAACGTGGTGCCGGACGTGTACCTCCAATGAGTTCCGCTTCCCTCACGATCGAGCAGGAAATCTGGCGCCCCAGGTTCAATCCCTGGCTGATCGCCGTCGTGGTTGCGATGGCGGCGTTCATGGAGGTTCTCGACACCAGCATCGCCAATGTTGCCCTGCCCTACATGGCTGGAAATCTGGGGGCGAGCAATGACCAGAGCACCTGGGTCCTGACCTCGTATCTGGTATCGAACGCCATCGTTTTGCCCATCAGCGGCTGGCTCGCGGGCGCGCTGGGTCGCAAGCGCTTTTTCATGGCGTGCCTGGGCGTCTTTACTGCGAGTTCTCTGCTATGCGCGGTGGCGCCGAGCCTCGGCCTGCTACTGTTTTTTCGCGTGCTGCAAGGCGCAGGCGGCGGCGGGCTGCAACCCATGGCGCAAGCCATTCTTGCAGACACTTTCCCTCCCCACCAGCGAGGTCTGGCATTCGCATTGTACGGAATTACGGCAATCATGGCGCCCACCATCGGACCAACCCTCGGCGGGTGGATCACCTTCAACTATTCCTGGCGGTGGATTTTTTTCATCAATCTGCCGGTCGGCATCCTCACCTGGCTCCTGGTCCGGCGCTTTGTCGAAGATCCTCCCTACCTGGCGCGGCTCAAGGCGGCTGGGGTCAAGTTGGATTACATTGGCATCGCTCTCCTGACCCTGGGTATCGGCGCGTTACAGGTGCTCCTCGACAAGGGCCAGGAGGATGACTGGTTCGGGTCGCGCTTCATCACGACCTTGGTCATGGTCGCGACTGTATGCCTGATCTCGCTGGTCATCTGGGAATTGCGTCAAAAAGCTCCGATCATTGACGTCCGCATGTTTAAGAACTTTAACTTCGCCAGCGCGAGCCTGATGTTGTTCATGTTGGGAATCATGTTGTTCAGCAGCCTGGTGTTGATGCCGCAGTTCCTCCAGACGCTGTTGGGCTACACCTCCGAACTGGCCGGGCTTGCTTTGTCGGCCGGAGGCCTGGTTCTGCTGTTTGAGATGCCGCTGATAGGCCAACTGACAACCAAGGTCCAGGCGCGCCGCCTGATCGCCTTTGGCTGGCTGGCCTTGTCCATCGCCATGTACTACTCGACGAAGCGCATTGACTTGCAGATTAGCTTCAACGCCGCGGTGTGGCTGCGCATCGCCCAGGTGATTGGCTTGGGATTCCTGTTCGTGCCCATCACGCTGGTCGCTTACATCGGGATTGCGCCGGAAAAAAACAACGCGGTTGCCGGGATTATCAATTTCATGCGCAACATGGGGAGCAGCGTGGGAACTTCGCTGGTTACCACTTTGATTGCGCGGCGCTCGCAATTCCATCAGGCCAGGCTGACTGACCAGACCCGCGCGGGCAATCCGAATTTCCAGAACTCGGTAAACGGACTCACGCAGCGCCTGAGTCATTCCGGGTTAAGCCCGCATGACGCGCAGATCGGAGCCTATGCCCGGATTTATCAGTCGATTCAACGGGAGGCGGGTAGCCTGGCATACATCGATACCTTCATGGTCCTTTGCGTCGGAGCCGCCATCATGTTCTTTCTGGCTTTCGTGTTGAAGAAAAATGAGCCGGGCGGAGGCGCGGAACTGGCCGCGGGCTGAGCGCGGTAGAATGAGGGGAAGTCGAAATGATCAAAATCGTCACCATCGAACGGGAGTACGGATGCGGCGGCGGCGAAATCGCCCAGCAGCTTGCGCAACACCTTGGCTGGAAGCTCTGGGATCAATTGCTGACCGAAGAGATCGCCCGCCTGGCAAACTGTCCGAAGGCGGATGTCGAATGTCGAGAGGAGCGAAGGGATCCGCTCTACTATCGCCTTTTCAAGTCGTTCCTGCGTGGCAGCTATGAGGGAAGCATCAATGCGCACAAGCTGAACCTGGTAGACAGTGAATGCATTGTCAAATTTACCGAACGGGTTGTTCTGCAAGCGGCGGAAACCGGAAACTGCGTAATGGTCGGAAGAGGATCGCAGCATTTTCTTAGAGACCGCGAGGACACGCTGCGCGTCTTTCTCTACGCTCCCAGGGAAGACAAGGTGCGCCGGCTGTTATCCCGCGGCAAGAGCGAGAAGGAAGCTGTGGAACTGGTAGATACCGTGGATCGCGACCGCGCCGATTTCATCGACAAGTATTTTGGCGTCGAGTGGCCAAACCGCTCGATGTATCACGTAATGATCAATACCGCGATCGGCGATGACACGGTCATTCAAACCATAGTAGGTTTCATGAAAACATTCGATTCAAAACTAACGCCCGCGTAAGTGAGGAATGGTTCAGAGTAAGGTTTAGGGTGCCCCGCTCCTTGCGTTCTTTGCAAGGGGCGGGTGCATGGCGCGAACACACGGCCAGTGCCCCTTGCCCGAACTCCCAATCCTAACGGCAACAAAAGAAACTACTTCCATTCACATTCCATATATTAATGTACATACAGTGAAGTAACCACAATATGTTCCACGTGGAACACTTCTCAACTTTGTTCGATGAGGCGGAATGAGCCGACCTAGTTCGGCTTTCGGACCTTGCCGTCGGAGAGGTATTGCAGCAGGGCGGTGTCGGCAGCGCGCTTGAATTTCTCCGCGGCCGCTAGCCTGGGGCTGACCATGCCGTCCTCGGGTGGTTTCTGGGAAATGCTTTGGCGCAGGCGGTCGCCGTCCTCGGATTCGTTGGTGATCACCTGCATGTAGAACCAGAGGAAGTGGCGCATCTGATCGAGGGCGGATTTCAACACCTGGAGGGACTCGATCTCGGGCAGCTGGCAGAGCGCTTCCATCAGCTCGGGATCGCCGGGCGCTTGCATGGCGGCGCAGTTCAAGGTCTGCTGAATGGCCCGCAGGTCTTCGGTCACGCGCAGCATGCGGACATGAACTTCGTCCAAAAACTCGCCTTTTTCCATAGGTTCGCCGGCTTTCTCGATCGCGGAAATACAACTCAACATCTCACCCACAACCCTAAGCGAACAGATGTCCCACGTGCATGCGCTTTGGTAATTCGCGTATTACTTTGGTCTGAAAGCCGCGCGAATTGGGCAATGCGCTACTGCGGCTGAGTCGAAACGTCTTGGGAAAACGAGTTCTCCATTGCCAGTTCTCGGTTCTCAGTTGACCCGTCCCGAAGTGGGACTCGGCAGCTTATTTTGTGTGAACTTTCTTGTTCTGACGGAGATGCTCCGGGGACCAGCAACCGATGTAACTAGCAGGCACCAAACTAATGAGACAACGTTATGACCTTGTACTTTGCGGTTATCAATCGACTGACGACGCTGCGGTTCAGTTGCTACGCCAGGTGCGCCAACATGATTCTTGCCTTCCGGTCGTTTTTTTAGAGGAGCCAGCCGCCCTTTCTCCCCGCGGGTGCGAGACTGTGCTGCTGGTGGAAGACGAAGTGTCAGTGCGCATGGCTTCCGCGATATTTCTTGCTCAAAGCGGTTACCAGGTGCTGGAAGCGAGCGATGGAGAGGACGCGCTGCGGGTGTCACGGGAGCACGCTGGGCCGATTCACCTGATGATCACCGATGTAGTGATGCCGGGCATGGGTGGACCTCGGCTGGCGGAGCGCTTGGCGGAGGAGCGGCCGGAAATGGCGGTACTCTTCGTCTCCGGCTACATCGAAGACACTGTGCTCCCGCTCGAGGCCACGTCTCGATTTTTGCAGAAGCCGTTCTCGTTGAAGGTGCTGGCGCGAGAAGTCCGGCAGGCTCTGGAAGCGAGTGAGGCGCGCGCGATGGTGGAAGAGAACTCTCCGCGCGGCTGAAGCCGCGCCCCTCAAGCCTACGAACAGCCAAGTAGATTGCCGTCGCTTTGTCCTTCTTGCCCCTGCCGGCACGCGTCCTGCCCCAAATCCATTGCTGTTCTCCTTCCGGCTGACTAAAAGAAGTGATGACGCCGCACGGGCGTGGACGCCTGCGCCTGCGTTGGCGACGGATTGGGTTGCGATTTCAGGAACGGGGAGAGCGGGGATGAGGAACTTTTTCAAAGCACGGTTGGTGTTGGCACTGATTGCTGTGGTTTGCGGATTCAGACCCGTAGGGGCAACTGCGGCAGCAAAGCACTATGTGGTTGCCAATGACGATGTGAGCGGGCCAAACACAGTGACGTTTTACCTGGCTGGAGGCACGGCTTCCGCGCCGAAACTGATCCGGTTCAAAACCGTCAAGACGGGCGGCACCGGAACCGGCGGAGGCTACTTCGGAATACCCCGCCAGGTGCTGGTTCGGAACGGCAGAAACGAATGCGTGTTCACCGCCGATGGCGGAAGTAGCGACATCGCAAGCATTATCTTTGCTACGCAGAAAGTCGTGGACAACTTCAAAGGGTCGAGCACCGACAGTGACGGCCCGGGAGGCATGGGTCTGGTTTTAAGTCCGAACGGTAAGTATCTGTACGCAGCATTCTCCGGTTCGGAAACTATTGCGACCTTCAAGATTGGATCAGGCTGCACGCATACTTTCGTGAGTGATGTGGCTGCCAGCGGAATGAATGGTGGCTTTCCCCACGGCATGGCGGCGAAGGGCAGCATTCTGGTTGTGGCCTACGGAGACGGTTCCATCAGCTCATTCAATATCTCAGGCGGTGTGCCAGTTTCGAACGGCGACCTTCAGCTTTCGACCGGGTTCACCAAGGATCACGTATTCCCGGACGGAGTTGACATCGCAAAAGACGGCCATTTCGCGATTTTCGGCGACGCGTCGGCGGGCCTCAGCGAGGTTGAAGTCTCCGATATCTCCTCCGGGAAGCTGGCGACCACTGTCAAATACGGTGGCAACGGGAACCTGGGCAAAGGCATCGCGGCCAACAACGTCTGGCTAAGCCCGGACGAAACGTGGTTGTACGTGAACGACAACTTGTCGGGGCAGGTGACAGCCGCTCATTTTAACCCGGCCACGGGCAAGCTTCGCTTCGGCTGCATCTCCGAACCACTGCGCGGCTACGGAACCAAATGGAGGTTCTCCAGCGGCCTCGCCACGGAGGCAACGGCCGGCAGCGGGTCGGTGCTATGGGTTGCCGAAGACGGTTCGGGTTCTTCCCCGTCATCCATCGGAATCGTCGAGGTGAACTCGAAAGGTGGGAAATGCAAGCTCACCGAATCGACGAAATCGCCGGCGGGAGATCCGAAAAGCCTGAACTTGAGTTGGCTGAACGCTTTTCCGCAGCGGCCGTTTTAGATTGCAGATTCAACAGCCAGGACAGGCTATGCGCAAGTTTCTCCTAGGTTTTGTGGCAGGAATTCTGGCGCTCCCAGTCGGGGCGCTGGCAGCGGCATGGCTGGGAGTACTGCCGACAAACGCGAATGCCACGGCTTCCAGGCTGGAAAAGGCCTTCGCGCATTTCGCTCTGGACGAAGCCGCAGCTCGTCGAGCCCCGCATCTGGCGAATCCCATTGCCCCGACGGAAGAAAACCTGATGGCTGGAATGAAACTTTTCAAGAACGATTGCGCGGGCTGCCACGGCGATCCCAATACTGCGAGCGACAGCGAGGCTGACAACAATCTCTATCCCAGTCCTCCTCCCTTTGCACTGCATCCTCCACGCAAGCCGGACTATCAGTTGTTCTGGATCGTCCAGGGTGGGGTTCGATACACGGGCATGTTTGCCTGGGCTGGACAATTCGGCAAAGACGCATCCGGGAAGGACATCTCGGATGAAAAGATCTGGACGGCAGTGACCTTTCTGACTCATCTTGACTCCTTGCCGCCAGCGGTTGATGCCGAATGGCGGAAGAGGACCAAGAACTAGATCGCTTGATGACTCGGGGCATGGTTAGAGTCCCGAACAAGGAGAACATCGTGCTGCGAAAGGCGTGGGAAAGACTGCCGGTTGTTGTTTTACTGACAATTCTTTTTACGCTTCCTTCTCCCGCACAGGAAAGCTGGTCGTGGCCCGACAAACCGTCGAACCTTCAGGTTCTGCCCAAGGAGTGGCCCGGCTCCAGGTTGGCGCCGGTGATGACCGGATTCACCAGGGCGCTGGGTGTGCGGTGCACCCACTGCCATAAGGGAGAGGAAGGCAAACCACTGAGCACTTACGATTTTGCCTCCGACGAAAATCCCAACAAGAACCGGGCGCGTGAAATGCTGCGGATGCTCGGCGATATCAACGATCACCTGAAAAAGATCCAGCCCAGCGGCGACCGGCGGGTGAACATGTGGTGCGACACCTGTCATCGCGGCCGTCCCAGGCCCATGACGTTGGGTGAGGAGCTTGGAGAAAAATATCGGATGAAAGGCCTCCAGGCGGCGCTTGCGCAATACGCCGATCTGAAAGAGAAGTATTACGGCCGCGGAGCCTACGATTTTGGGGAGAACGGACTGAATGACTTTGGCTATCAGTTGCTGGAGAAGGATACGGCGGGGGCAATCCAGGTGTTCAAGATGAATGCCGAACAGTTTCCCCAATCGGGGAATGTCTGGAACAGTCTGGCCGATGGATACATGAAGGCGGGAGATCTGAAGATGGCCAGGGAGAATTATGAAAAAGCTCTCAAGCTCAATCCGGGAGATGAAGATTCAAGAGAGAAGCTGAAGAAGATTCAGGAATCCAAGGGATCAACGTAGGGGCAAGGTTACGGCGTGGCGAAAGGCCCAGGCTGCTCGAAAGCGAGGATCGGATGAGGACTTTTCTGACTGCATTGTTAGTATCTTTGCTCTCGATCGGAATCGCGCACGGCCGACAAGAAAACCCTTCCTCTTTACCAAGCGAGCCCTCCACTCCGGAAGCGATCAAGCAATTCAATGATGAGAAGCTTGCGGAACTCTCAAAGCAGATAGCGGGGAAGGAGGAGCAACCGGCGGAGGCCGTGTTCAAGAACATCAAAATCCTGACTGGGGTCCCGGCCAGCAGGTTGCTGAAGATCATGCAGATCGGTTATAGCCGGTCTCTGGGCGTGAGCTGCGCCCACTGCCACACTCCGGGCCAATGGGAAAACGACGACAAAGCCGCCAAGCGGATCGCCCGGGACATGTCGAAAATGTCCCACACCATCATCTTTGACCTGCTGAGAAACATCGACGGCCTTAAGGACCGCGAGCCGCTGGTCAACTGCACGACGTGCCATCGCGGACAGGTAAAACCAGCCCTCGACATGGACGCGGACGGAGCGAAGAAGCCATAATCGGCTCTTTGCGATTTCGTCGCTCATGTGACGCGCATCACATCCAAGACCAACTTTTGCGTGTAGATTTCAAATGGCGCCGTACGGGCGTGGACGCCTGCGCCTACATTGCGCTGCGTTGCCATCATGTTTTCAGGATTCTCAGGACGCATCACTCAGGCGGCGGTTCGGGCACTGGACTGGGTAGCCGCGCGCACGCTTGCTCCCGAGGATGCTCCCATGCATCAGCGCACAGGGCGGCGGGGGGAGGAGGCTGCATACTTCTATCTGCGGCGCTTGGGGTATGTGATGGTAGCGCGCAACTTCCGGTCGGCGCAGCGCCGGGGAGAAATTGACCTCATCGCCTGGGACAAAGATGTGCTGTGTTTCATCGAAGTCAAAACCCGTACCACGCGGGACGTGAAGCCGGCCGAAGCGGCGGTGGACCGCGACAAGCAGCGCGGACTGGCGGCCGTGGCCAGTGAGTACCTTCGTCATGTGGCACCTTCGTGCCGGTGGCGCTTTGATGTGGTCACCGTGTATTATGATCCCCAGTCCAGCCAGCCATTGATCGAGCTGTTTCAGAATGCCTTCCCCGTAGCGTAAAATGAAAGTTTGCTTTGAACCTTGATAAGCCCTTATTGAAAGGATTTAGTCTTTGCCTGAGCTTAGAAAAGACCCAATTGTAGGCCGGTGGGTGATTATTTCGACTGACCGCGCCAAGCGTCCAACCGACTTTGCCCGTGACGGAGTGAAACTGAAAGGCGGCTTTTGCCCGTTCTGCTATGGGAACGAGAGCAAGACACCGCCGGAGATTCAGGCTTACCGTCCGAACACAAACGGGGGGCCTCCGCCGCAGCGCGACTCGCCGGGATGGACGGTGCGAGTGGTTCCCAACAAGTTCCCGGCACTCGGCATCGAGGGCAACCTGAGCCGCCAGGCCGAGGGCATGTTCGACCGGATGAATGGGATTGGAGCCCACGAAGTCATCATTGAAACTCCCGACCACAGCGCCAGCCTGGCCACACTGCCTTCCAAGCGAATTGAAGATGTGCTTTGGACCTTCCGTGATCGCATTCTTGATCTGAAGAAGGACCGGCGATTCAAGTACATTCTGATTTTCAAGAATCACGGGGAGGCTGCCGGGGCATCGCTCGAGCATGCGCACTCGCAGTTGATCGCGTTACCTATTCTTCCGATTTATGTGCTCGAGGAGTTAGAGGGGGCCAAGCAATACTACATTTACAAGGAGCGTTGCGTGTTCTGCGACGTGATCCGGCAGGAGACGGAGGCGGGGACTCGCGTGGTGGCTGAGAATGAGGATTTCCTCACTTTGGCTCCGTACGCACCGAGGTTTCCGTTCGAGACTTGGATTTTGCCCAAGCAGCATGAGTCGGCGTTTGAAAATTCGTCCTCGCAACTGTTTGAGAATCTGGCGAAGGCGGTCAAGACGCTGCTGGCGAAGGCTGACCGGGTGCTGGATAACCCGCCGTACAACCTGGTGGTGCATACTTCGCCGGTGCAAGACCCGACTAACGATCACTACCACTGGCACATCGAATTCATGCCTAAGCTAACCAAGACGGCAGGATTCGAGTGGGGCACGGGATTCTATATCAATCCTACGCCGCCGGAGGAAGCGGCCAAGTTTCTGCGCGAGGCCAGCGTGGAAGATCCGGTGCCAGCGACGGTTGGGTAGATCTGATCGACATCACAAAATTGGGCACGGCGTAGGCCGTGCCCTTTTCACATGAGAAGAAGATTATTGCGTGGTCTCCCACCCAGTGAAACTCAGGAGGTGACAACAGAATAAAACCGGGCAGATCGAGAGTTGTCACAGGGAAGTCAAAAGACTGTCACGGGCGGGCTTCTCAGGCAGTTACGCTTGCGTTCGATCCAGAAATTCTTCGTGCCAGGCCATTTGGATGGCTTCGAGCTTACCCTCAGTAGATCTTTTGGGATCATCTTTGAACTCGGGCAGTGCCGTTACATAGCCATGCAGATCGGTGAAGCGGACCGACAGCGGCTCCAGTTCAGGATGGACCTCCGAAAGGAGAATGCCGATGTCCTCTGCGTTGTCCCAGGTTAGGTCTTTTGGCATGTGCGCTCCTTGATAGGATCAGCAATTGGCAATTAGCAATCAGTCCCTGCGCGATTTTGCCGCTGTCGGAGAAATCTTAGCTGGCTAAGTGCTAAGTGCTGACTGCTGCTTTCCTAGTGTTCTTCCGAGACGTAGTTGCGATTCCATGACGGAATCTCGACTACGACTCTGCCGGGCTTGGTGATCACGGCCTGGCACCCGAGACGGGAGTTTAACTGTAAGTCGGCGGCCATGTCCAGACGATCGGCTTCGTCGTCATCCATTTCGGAGAGATTCTCCGCGCCTTCCTTTACCCAAACGTGGCAGGTGGTGCAGGCACAATTGCCGCCGCAGGCGTGGTCCAGGCGAACTCCGTAGTTCAGGGCTACATCGAGGAGCGACTGCTCTTTGCCGTGATCCTTGTAGGGGAGCTTGTCGTGCTCAAACTCGACGGTTTTGCCCTCGGGTAAGAAAGTTACCTGGACGACATTTTCGGGTGAGTCCACGGTTGCGGTTCCTGATCCTTGTGTTTTCTCATCTGCCATAACTGCTCCTTCGGTCAAACCTGCCCGCACGAGGCGTCCGGGGCTACGTTCTTTACTCAAAATCCGCTCGGGCCATCGGATGGCCCGTTTCTGTTCCCTCGCCCATATCCGCTTCATCCATCGTCTTGCCTTTGAGGGCCGTGCTGACGGCTGTGTCCATCATTAGTTCTGCGAGCCGCATCGTGCCCTGGTTCAAAAGGTCGATTGCTTTCCGGATCGCCGGGTGGTCATCTTCACCTTTGACCTGGATCAATGCTTTTTCCAGTTTCGCGATCTTTTTCTTCTCATCGCTAGTGAGCAGGCCCCACGCCGGGCTCTTCTTTCCTTTATCGAGCGCAGCCAAAATCGTGTCTGCTTCGTTGCGCGCTTCGATCACCTGGCGCTGGCGGAAGTCTTCTTCGGCATAGTCGAAGGAATCGAGGATCATACTCTCGACTTGGTCATCGGTGAGTCCGTAGCTGGGCTGCACTTCGATCTCGGCTTCTTTGCCACTGCGCTGCTCGCGCGCGGAAACGTGCAGGATGCCGTTCGCGTCGATGAGAAACTTAACTTCAACGCGCGGCATGCCCGCGGACATGGGCGGAATGCCCTTAAGATCAAAGCGCGCGAGCGATCGGCAGTCCTTGGCCAGTTCGCGCTCGCCTTGCAGGACGTGGATGGCGACGTTGGCCTGACCGTCAATCTGGGTCGTGTAGTATTGCGTGGCCGAGGCGGGAATGGTCGAGTTGCGGAGAATGATTTTGTCAGTCACGCCTCCGGCAACTTCGATGCCCAGCGACAGCGGGGTGACGTCGAGCAGCAGCATGTTCTCGGTGGCTTCGGAACCGCCGCCGAGAATGTTGGCCTGCACCGCCGCGCCTAGAGCCACAACTTCATCGGGATTGAGGCCGGTATGCGGCTTGCGCTGGAACAATTCCTCCACCAGGGCGCGTACTTTGGGGATGCGCGTCGAGCCGCCGACGAGCACGACTTCATCAATTTGCTTGGGCCTTAATCCGGCATCTTTCAGCGCCTGTTTACAGGGTCCGACGGTGCGATCAATGATCGGCTGGACCAATTGCTCAAACTGTTCTCTAGTGATTTCGCGCTGGTAACGCTTGCCCTGTGGCAACTCGATGTCCAGGTTGATTGCAGATTGCGATGACAACGCAATCTTGGCTTCGATGACGGCTTTGCGGATAGTGGCGACGGCTTCGCCATTTCGCGAGAAATCCAGCCCCATGTCGCCTCGGAGGTCATCGAGCGCAATGGTGATCAGCAGATTGTCGATGTCGTCGCCGCCGAGGTGCGTATCGCCGTTGGTCGCGACGACTTCGAAGATTCCGTCGTGCAGTTTGAGGATGGAAACATCGAAAGTTCCGCCACCCAGATCGTACACCGCGACGATTCCGTTCTGCTTCTTGTCGAGGCCGTAGGCGAGAGAGGCGGCGGTGGGTTCGTTGACCAGGCGCAGAACTTCGAGACCTGCGATGCGACCCGCGTCTTTGGTGGCTTGCCGCTGGGCGTCGTTGAAGTAGGCAGGAACGGTGATCACGGCCTTGGTGACTGGGGCATTGAAAAAGCGCTCGGCGTTTCGCTTGAGCTGGCGCAGGATGAAAGCGGAGATTTCCGGCGGGGTGAAAGTCTTCTGTCCCAGCGTGATGCGTAAAACTTCTCCGGCTTGCAGATCGTCTGCTAAACGAAATGGAAACAGTTTCAGTTCTTCCCGAATATCTTCGAGACCGCGGCCCATGAGGCGCTTGATCGAGTACACAGCGCGTTCCGGAGTTTCGATCAGATACCTGCGCGCGGCATTTCCGACGATGATCTGATCGCGTTCATCCAGGGCGACGACCGAGGGAACCAGGTTTAGCCCATCCTCGCCGGGGATCACGACAGGGCTCTCCCCCTGCATGAAAGCCACCAGAGAGTTGGTGGTTCCGAGATCGATGCCGACGATGCTGTCAGTGGACATAAGCATTCAGCAATCAGCAGTCAGCAGTCAGCCAAACCAGAGCCCGCCAGCATCAGCACAGAAAACCGCAGGGCTGAATGCTGACGGCTGAGTGCTAACTGCTATCCTTCCAGCACTTCATTCACATCCCGAACCAGATTCCGTATGTACGACCGCCGATTCAGCAGGTCCACCATCTGGTCGCGAACCTGGCGACGGCTATCTTCAGTCGCGTTGTCGGGAAGACGGTCCCAATCGGCCCAATATTTCTTCAGTTCTTCCGACAGCGTCTCGTACTTCTCTTCCAGTTCCATCTTTTGTTTGCCTACTTCTTCGATCAGCGCAGGATCGTCTTCGCCGAGCTTTTTTTGCATGCGAAGCTCTTCGAGTTGCATGTTCAGATCAAACACTTCCTCCAGGAGGTCAGGAGGAACAACCTGCTTCTTGATCTCACCGGCGGTGCGCGCTTTTTCTGTCGCGGCCTTCGACTGCTCCTCGAGTTCCACGCCTTCCAGCCGTAGCAAGTATTCGGTGCGCTTGATCGGATCCTTCAAAGTTCGGTATGCGTCGTTCAGCAGCGAACTCTGCTCCAGACTCCATTCCTGCTCGCGTTTGTCACCTTGCGCGCACAGGTCCGGATGCAGCTTCCGGCTCAGCTCGTAAAATTCCCGCTCCAGACTGGCGGTTTCCAGGTTCAACTTTCGGGGAAGCCCGAAGAACGTGAAGTAGTCCACCGGCACCGGAGGCTGGACTTTGCCGCAAGCGCTACAGAAATGGACAGCGCGCATCGTGCCGCACGACCAGCAATTCGCGGTAGCCGCTCCCGGCGTCATCACAGAAGAACTCGTATTGGATTCCACATTCGCCATAAACACACTCGCCACGCCGGTTCCATTTCCGCGTGGGCTTGCAATGCCAGAAAAACGCCGCCGTGGAGAGAAACATTCACGGGCGTGGACGCCCGCGCCACACAATCAGCCCGAGAACGACGTGCCGCAGCCGCAGGACTTCGACGAATTCGGATTCACGAACACGAAGCCTTGCTGCATCAGCGTCTCCTGATAGTCCAGCGTCATACCGTGCAGGTAGATGAACGACTTCGGGTCGACGAAGACCCGCACATCGCCGAACTGGAAGATGCGGTCGCGCTCGCGGGGCTGAGTGTCAAAGCGAATGTTGTAGCTCAACCCTGAGCATCCACCGCCCTGCACGCCCAGCCGCAATCCGCCCTGCTCGGGCGAGATGCCCTCTTTCACAATGGCGGTGCGGATCTTCCCCAGCGCCTTGTCCGTTACCTGGACGCCTTTGGCCGGAGCCTTGGGCGTCGCCGTTTTGGCTTCTGTTTCGATCATGATTTGCCCAAATCAACGGAGTGACGCGCGCATGCGCGTCGTAACGGGCGAGACGCCCGTTCTCCATCGAAAACTACTGCGCCGCGACCGTTGCGGGTTGCGCAACTTCCTGCTTCTTCTTCCAGTCGTGGATCGCCGCGCGGATCGCGTCTTCCGCGAGCACTGAGCAGTGAATCTTCACTGGCGGCAGCGAAAGCTCTTTCACAATCTCGGTGTTCTTGATTTGCAAGGCTTCGTCCACAGTCTTGCCCTTCACCCACTCGGTGGCCAGGGACGAGGACGCAATCGCCGAACCGCATCCGAACGTCTTGAACTTTGCGTCTTCGATGATGTTGGTTTGCGGATTGACCTTGATCTGCAACTTCATCACGTCGCCGCACTCAGGCGCGCCGACCAGGCCAGTCCCAACTTGAGGACTGCTCTTGTCCATCGATCCCACGTTGCGCGGGTTGGAATAGTGGTCTAGAACCTTATCGCTGTATGCCATGATTTTGTTTCTCCTTAAATTTATCCGCTGTAGAGGCGTAGCTTGCTACGTCTCGGAGCAACCTACTCCGCTGCCCACTTCACACTCTTCAAATCCACACCTTCTTTCGCCATCTCGTAGAGCGGCGAAAGTTCGCGCAGGCGTGAAACGGTTTCCACCACGCGATCAGCCACGTAATCAACCTCGGCTTCGGTGTTGAAACGTCCAATGCCGAAGCGGATCGAACTGTGCGCCAAATCGTCGCCCGTGCCCAGAGCCTTCAATACATAAGATGGCTCCAGTGTCGCCGAGGTGCACGCCGAACCGCTCGAGACCGCGATATCGTTGATGCCCATCAGCAACGATTCGCCTTCCACGTAGGCGAAGCTGATGTTCAGATTGCCGGGCAGACGATGCTCCCATGAACCGTTGATGTAGACCTCGTCAAGCCGGCCCATGATTTTGTCGCGCAGCCGGTTGCGGAGTCCGGCCAGGTGACAAGCTTCCTTCGCCATCTCTTCCGACGCGATGGCGCATGCCTTGCCCAGGCCGACTATTCCGGGGACGTTCAGCGTTCCGGACCGCATGCCACGCTCGTGGCCGCCGCCGTCGATGATCGCGGAGATTTGCACTCGAGGATTCTTGCGCCGGACGTACAGAGCCCCGACACCTTTCGGCCCGTACATTTTGTGCGCGGAGATCGACATTACGTCGATGTTGTTCTTGTTGACGTCGACCGGAATCTTGCCCACAGCCTGGGTCGCGTCGGTGTGGAAAATGATCCCACGCTCGCGACACAGTTTGCCGATGTCGGCAACCGGCTGCAGCACGCCAATCTCATTATTGGCCCACATGATCGAAACCAGGATGGTCTTGTCATCCATGGCGCGCTTCAGATCTTCAAGATCGACCAAGCCGTCTTTTTGAACCGGCAGGTACGTCACGCGATAGCCATACTTCTCCAGACGCTTGCAGGTGTCCAGCACGGCCTTGTGCTCGGTCACGGCGGTGATGATGTGGTTGCCCTTTTCCTTGTACATCTCGGCGACGCCCTTGATGGCCAAGTTGTCACTCTCAGTCGCGCCCGAGGTGAAGATGATTTCCTTCGTCGTGGCGCCGACCAGCTTGGCAACGCGTTCGCGCGCGGTTTCCACGCCTTCCTCGCCCGCCCAGCCAAACGAGTGATTGCGGCTGGCGGCGTTGCCGAACTTTTCCATGAAATAGGGCAGCATCTCTTCCAGCACCCGGGGATCGAGCGGGGTGGTGGCGTGGTTGTCCATGTAGACCGGCAGTTTGACTCCATTCGGAGCGATGTGTTCTGCCTGGGGGATCGTCTTTACGTCGGTGCTCATGATTGCTCTCCTACCTTTTAGGTAATCGTCACCAGCTCAGCCGGTTTCTTCGTTTCTGTTTCCTCGTGCGAATGGGTTTCTTCTTTCATCTCCGAAATACTGATGCGGCGCAATACTTGTTCGATGCTCTCGTTGACCCGGCGCAAGGGCTCGCGAATGGTGCAGCGATCGGTCTGATCGCACTCACCACGCACCGTGATACATGAAGTGATGAACAACGGACCGTCAATGGCCCGAATCACTTCGAACGCGCTGATCTTTGCTGGATCCCGCGCCAGCGTGTAGCCGCCGTTCATTCCGTGCTGCGAATGCAGCAAGCCAGCCTTCACCAATCGTTGCAGAATCTTCGCCAGGGCCTCCTGCGGAATGCCGTAGGCATCGGCAACGTCCTTGGCACTGCACGCGCTGTGAGGCGCGTGCTCGGCCAGGTGCTTCATGGCCATCAAGCCGTAGTCCGCTTTCTTGGTTAGCTTCAGCATCCGGGTGCGATTGTTAAATCCGACCTTTTCAGTCGGATATGATTATTGTAAGGGGCATTGGTTTGGATTGCAACCCTTCACAGGGAATGGCTGGATTCGCAATCTAACGGTAACTACAGTGTACTGAGCGGCTTATCGGATGGCGATCTTTTCAGTCGTACTTCCCTTTCGCCAGAATTCGAGCGCAGAAGTTCGGGATGCCAACAGCTGCGGTGCCGTCCGAGCGGCGAGTCTCAAGTCAGAACCCGCTTTTCTACAAAAAGACTTGACAACCCAATCAGTCAGGCTAAAATACCGCCAATTTCCGGTAATTTCACCTGACCTCGCCAGGCCAGCGGTGATCATCCGGGTTTATGACTTCCAATCCCGCCGTCGCAACCCTCCGAGAAGAGAAGCACCATGAATGAGTGTAAGCACCCGCGTGTGCAGATTGTGGCCCGCGAAGAAGACGCCGAATTCGTCGAATGCCTGGAATGCGGCGACATCTTCGAGGCCAGTGAGTTCAAGGACATGATCATCGAAGACACCCGGTTAAAGAACGACTCCTGAAGTCTCATTCCGTTGCGCCGCAGGATGCATGCGCTACTATAAGGTATATCGCGGTAACGAAAGTAATCTTCCCGCCGGCCTTATCCCTTGTTTGGACTCTTCGCAGTTTGTTACTGTCAGCCTGGGAACAATTGCCCACGGAGAGGTCATGCCAGTTGTGGCTTTGGTTGTCGACGACTCTATGCTCATCCGGCACACCGTGTGCCGATTCCTGGAGGAGCGTGGCTTTGCCGTGGAGTCAGCAACCAATGGACAAGAAGCGCTGGAAGCGTTGAAGAGGGTGCGCCCAGACATTATCATCACTGACATCCAGATGCCCAAGATGGGCGGCAGTGAGCTCATCACCGCGGTAAAAAGCAACTCTGCTCTTGCCACTATTCCGATCGTGATCGTCGCCGGCAAACAGAGCGGCTTCGAGCACACAGAAACCCGCGCTAACTTCACAATCTTCAAAGACATTGATATCGAGGATCAACTTGCCAAGGCTCTCCAGGCAGTTCTGGGCGTCAAAGGCGCTAAGGCAAAAGCAGCGAAGAGCAGCACTTAGCTGCGGCATTTGAAACTTCTCTGAAGGTTCTCAGCCCGGCAGCCGTAGCCCAGGCTAGCCGCGGCCCACGCCGACATATTCAAATCCCATGGCGCGCAGGCGGACGGAGTCGAGGAGGTTCTTTGTGTCCACGATGAGGGGGCGGCGGAGCATTGATTTGATGCGGGTGAAATCGAGGCCACGAAACTCCGGCCAGCCGGTGCCAACCACCAGGGCATCGACGCCCTCAGCCGCGGCATAAGGCGATTCGCAGTAGAACACGCTTCCGTTCAGTTCGAGGCGCGCATCCGGGAGGGCCACGGGATCGTAAGCTCGAACCCGGGCGCCCTGGGCAATCAGATTCTTGGCCAGGCGGATGGACGACGAACCAGCCACGGAATTCGTGTTGGGCTTGAACGCCAGGCCCAGGATTCCCACGTCCTTGTTCTTCACCGACTGCACGCACTTGGAAATCTTTTCGATTACCTGATCGGCCAGGCCGTGATTCACTTCGCGGGCGGCGCTCAAGACTTTGAGCGAAACTCCGTTGCGTGTGGCCAGTTCCGCCAGCGAATCCATATCAGACTCGGCGAACAGGCCGCCCATACCGGCTCCCGGTTGCAGGCAGCGGGGGGCGATCTTTTTGTCCAGACCCAACGCGAGGGAAAGGCTGATAGCGTCCGCGTTGACGCGCTCGCACAAGCTCGCCAGTTCGTTGATGAAGGAAATCTTGGTGGCCACAAAGGCGGTAGCGGACTCACGCACCAGCTCCGCCGTCTCGTGATTAGTTACGATTACGGGAACTCCTCGCATCACCAGGGAATGAAAGATCTGTTTGAGGGCGAGCACCGCATCGTTGGAACCCGTCCCCAGGATGATGCGGTCGGGCCAATTGAAATCTTCGATGGCGCAACCTGAAGTGAAGAACATAGGCTGGGAAACGATAGTCGCCCGCAAGCCCGCCTGAGTCATGCTTTGCTCGATGGCAGACGCGGTGCCGACCGGAACCGGGGTGACGATGGCAAGAATCGGAGGCTTGGGAGCGGCACGGGCAATGCGCAGCGCCAGATCCGTGAGATGCTGCGCGCTGTCCTCGGCCAGGAAGATCACTTGCGCCTTGCGCGCGAAGGATTCGATATCCGTCGAATAGGCCAGCCGCCCCGAGCGCACGTTACGTTTGATGACTTCGGTAAGGTTCTTCTCGTGAAAGGGGACGCTGCCCTGAGCCATGGCGACCATTTGCGAGCTATCCGGATGGCAACAGCTGACGGGGGTGCCGAAGTCCGCCAGACAGGCGGAAACGACTGTACCTAAATACCCTGCTCCGTAGACCCCAATCTGCATGAAACCTCCAGAAACTCGACCTGAATCGGCTGGGGAAGGGTAAGAGCGCCAGCTCGGGCAGCGACTCCAACTTCTTGTTTACACTCGCGTTCTATCCTTAGCAATGCACGGGAGGGATTTGTACCAGGGGACATGACCTAGTGGTAGGAACGGGAATTTGGACACTCGGAAGGTCACATTTGAAGAGATTCTAATTTTTGACTTTCTAACGTTTGACTAAACTGCGTCCGAGGGGGACTCCGGCCAAATCCATCCAGCGATTCTGTTCCTGCTCGCGGACAAAGGTCAGCTCGCTGACCGGAATCTGGCGGCCACCGGCGAACTGCGCCCAACGATCGCGGGAGAAGATGTAGGCTTGTTGCGCCAGATCTTCGCTGCTGAGCTTCACAATCGTGAGGTGCGGCATGTAGGGCCAGTCTTCTTGAGCCGCGAGCACGTGTGTGTTCAGGCGATCATGTAGCTCGCGCAGGCGGTAGGCGGCATGGGCCACGCGGATAAAAACCGTCGGCGTTACGGGGACGAAGGTTTCGACGTCTCCGAGCGTGACTTCGAAAGGCTCGGCCTGACTGCAGATATCTTCCAGTGTCTCCAGGGCCGAGAGTTCCCCTCCTGGCAGCAGTCGAGGCGGAAGGATGGTCACGTGCGCCGGCAGATGGGGAAGATCGGGATGCAGTTCCTGCCGGAGGTTCTCGACAAATTCCCCGACCGCATTCCGGACATAAGCTACCAGAGCGTAACGGGGATTTTGCATTTCAAGCTGAGATTATACTCTGGGGCACAGCGCATGGTGTTACGAGGGACGGAAACCCTCGGCTATAATCGAAACAGTCGGGGCGTAGCGCAGCCTGGTAGCGCACCTGCCTTGGGCGCAGGGGGTCGTAGGTTCAAATCCTATCGCCCCGACCAATTGAACGGCACATCATCCGCATAGGTATCCTGACGGACGCTCGCGTCGCCGGGCACTGCGACATTTTCGGATTGACAAAC
>Ga0210410_10001482_pt1 | contig 22089 bp, 18 predicted proteins | sample IncBWC4MmetaG_FD_161058 | JGI IMG/M metagenome (GOLD analysis project Ga0210410, IMG submission 161058) | Forest soil microbial communities from Barre Woods Harvard Forest LTER site, Petersham, Massachusetts, United States - Inc-BW-C-4-M | ecosystem: Environmental > Terrestrial > Soil >... | reverse complement strand
TGTGGACACTCGATGGGATGACCTCGTTGGTCGACATCCTGGCGCATCGGCATTCCACCACCGAGGTTGGCTGGAAGCTTTAAGCCGCACGTATGGATACAAACCGTTCGTACTCACAACTACTCCGGGGGGCGAACCGTTAACAAATGGCCTCGCGGTGTGCCGTGTCTCGAGTTGGATAACGGGAACTCGCTTCGTCTCCCTTCCATTCTCGGATCATTGCGAGCCTCTGCTGCACGACTCTGGCGAGCTACCGGAATTTGTGAATTGGCTGAAAACAGAATGCGATCATCAGCAGGGGCGGTATGTGGAGCTCCGGCCGCAATCGGAAGCTCCCAGCGCAGAATGTGGCCTGCAGCCGGCTAGTTCGTATTGGTTCCACGAGCTGGATATCAGGCCTGGCCTGGAACTGCTTTACGGACGATTGCACAATAATTCTTTCCGCCGAAAGCTTCTGAGGGCGGAACGCGAACACCTTTCTTACGAAGTTGGCAATTCGCAGCAAATAGTCGATGAGTTCTATCGGCTTTTGCTGACTACCAGGAAGCGCCATCAACTGCTCCCGCAGCCGCGAAACTGGTTCAAAAACCTGGTTGCCTGTCTTGGGGAAAAAGTTCAAATCAGGCTGGCCCGCAAAAACGGCGTTGCAATCGCTGCGATGCTCACCATGCAACATCGATCCACCGTCGTTTATAAATATGGATGCTCCGACGAAAGATTTCACAGTCTCGGCGGCATGCCGTTCTTATTCTGGAGGCTGGTGGAGCAAGGTAAAGCGGCGGGGATCGAGAAAATTGATTTTGGCCGTACCGACTTGAACAACGAGGGCTTAATTGCTTTCAAGGACAGGTTCGGAACGAGTAGAAGATTGTTGACATACTATCGTCACCCGAGAACAGCGATTCGAGGAGTCACTACTCTTGGGAATTCGCAGGTGGTCAAGCAGGTTTTCTCTCTTCTGCCGGGCGCCGTCTCTTCCGCTGCAGGCAGAGTTTTGTATAGGCATATGGGTTGAAAGTTATTAGGTTGAAGGAATTCCCTGATCATTGGGCCAGATTATCGCCGCCGCTGGAACCTGGAATGCAAATGTCACTTCCGCGGATATCCCGGCTAGGGTTGATCAAAACTGAGCGACGAACTGCACGCAGGCTTGGAGTTCAACTTGGAGCGAAAGCGCCAATTCTTCGTTGAAACTGAAGAAAGCTTTTTTGAATCGGCTTCGGAGAATGCGGGCATGCTGAGTCAGGCTGTCATGGAACGCTACCGCTGCCCCGAACAGTTTTTCAATTTTGCCCTTAATGAGCCGTTGTCGTCGGACGAGGGCTATTTCCGGTTCGGCACACAGGCAATTTGTTACGGCCGCTGTAGTTCGGGAGCGCGCGGACCCAACCCCGGGTCTTCTCTGCACGATTCGATTAAAGATGTGCTTGTCAGGGATGGCCAACTCATCTTGCCTTTCGATCCGACCGAGATCATCAATAATCTCCGCTTGGAACGCTACGCAAACCTCCGAGACAAGAATGGCAGCGTCGAGGAGTTTTTTCGAAAACTTTATTACCGCTTGCGGCCGCTGACAAATCTGTCCGTGCGAAAGCAGATTCAGAAATTTCATGCCCGGAAGTGGGGGATGCGCTCGTTCCCTAAGTGGCCTGTAGATACTACAGTTGAAAGTGTTTGCGAGACGCTTCTGTTGAAGTCGATGGAAGCCAAGGGCGTGAACAGAATTCCGTTCGTATGGTTTTGGCCTGGTGGCGCCAGCGGCTGCGTCATGATGACCCACGACGTGGAAACCAAAGCCGGAAGAGACAATTGTGCCCACCTGATGAACGTGGATAGTTCCTATGGAATCAAAGCGGCCTTCGGGATCGTCCCCGAGGAGCGCTATGAGGTTTCTTCGAATTTGCTCGAGTCAATGCGCTGCCGTGGTTTCGAGGTTGTCGTTCAGGACCTGAACCACGACGGCCGGCTGTTCGACAGTAAGGAAGAATTCCTGCGCCGCGCGAAAATCATCAATCGGTATGGCCGCGAGTATAAAGCTAAGGGATTTCGTGCCGGCGTACTTTACCGGAAACCCGATTGGTATGACGCTTTCGAATTTGCCTTCGACATGTCGATTCCGAATGTTGCCCACCTCGATCCTCAGCGCGGTGGCTGCTGCACGGTAATGCCATATTTTATTGGCGATCTCCTCGAACTCCCTGTCACTACGATTCAGGACTACACCCTGTTCCATGTTCTGGGTGAACTTAGTATCGACTTGTGGAAAGCCCAGATCGACCTGATCCTGGGAAAAAATGGCTTGATGAGTTTCATCGTTCATCCGGACTACGTAATTCAGCGCGACACACTTTCGGTTTATGAAAGCCTGCTGAGTTACTTGCGGGAATTGCGCGATAAGAGCCGCATCTGGTCCGCCCTTCCGGCTGAGGTCGATTCGTGGTGGAGAGCCCGGAGCAAGATGTCCGTCGTAAGAGATGGGAACTCATGGCGGATTGAGGGCGATGGCGCCGATCATGCCGTACTTGCTTTTGCGAAAAACGTCGATGGGAACCTGGTCTATGAACTGGCATGAGCCTCGCGGATCGTGCCGGATCTGCCAGGGAAATTTCAGTTACTATACCATTCCGGTGTTGGGACTTTTCTTTTGCCGGTCTATCCCAGGCGGAATTGGATTTATTGCCGCATCTCAGAGCGGTACTTGCCCAGTATGAAATTCCGTGAGACCGAAATTCCCGGGGTTTTTGAAATTGAACTCGAAATTATGCCCGACGAGCGTGGCTTTTTTGCGCGTACCTGGTGCCAAAAGGAATTCGTAATTCATGGACTCAGTCCAAAGCTGGTTCAGTGCAGTGTGTCCTTCAACCCGCGGAAGGGAACGCTGAGAGGCCTGCATTATCAGGTGGCGCCCCATGCTGAGACTAAGCTCGTTCGATGCACCCGGGGTGCGATCTACGACGTAGTGCTTGACCTTCGCCCCCAATCACCGAAATTCAAAAATGCTGTCGGGGTGACCCTTACGGCTGAAAAGCGGAATATGATTTATGTTCCGGAAGGATGCGCGCACGGTTTTCTAACCCTCGAAGAAGGAACTGAAGTCTTCTACCAGATGTCGGAATTTCAAAGCCCCGAATCGGCCAGGGGAGTGCGGTTCGATGATCCTGTATTCCGGATCGCCTGGCCCGAAAAGATTGAAGTGATTTCTGAACGAGACCGAAATTATCCCAACTTTGAATAACGCCATGAGCCTGTTGAACGATTTCGAACGGAAGGATCTGGCAAAGGTGGGCCAGGAGCTGTACCGGTTCGCGGAGGCCATGTATCCGATTTGCCGGAGCATCACCGGCGACGGAATTCGCCAGACGCTGGGCTTGATCCAGAACCGGATTCCGCTTCGAATGGTTGAGGTACCGTCTGGAATACCAGTTTTCGATTGGACCGTGCCCAAAGAGTGGAACGTTCGAGATGCCTATATCAAAGACAAGGGTGGGAACCGGGTCGTCGACTTCAAGAAGTGCAATCTGCACGTTTTGAATTACAGCACGCCAGTGCGGGCAACCATGCCGCTTGCTGAACTCAAGCCGCACCTGTTTACAATTCCCGCGAACCCCGAGTGGATCCCTTATCGAACTTCCTATTACAAGGAAGATTGGGGATTTTGTCTGTCCCACAATCAGATGTCGGCGCTAGAAGACGGCAACTATGAAGTGTGCATCGACTCCACTCTCCAGAATGGGCACTTAACCTATGGAGAGTGCTATCTGCCCGGGCAGTCTGCCGATGAGGTTCTGATTTCGTGCCACGCGTGCCATCCATCGCTTGCCGACGACAATCTCTCCGGGCTGGCGGTTGCAACTCTTCTGGCAGAATTTCTGGCCGGACGGGAACTTCGTTATTCCTACCGGTTCCTCTTCATTCCGGGCACGATCGGGGCGATCACCTGGCTCGCGCAAAATCGTGAGGCCGCCGCGCGGATCCGTCATGGATTGGTTTTGACATGCATCGGAGACTTGAACGGGTTCCATTACAAGAAGAGCCGGCAGGGAACTGCCGAAATTGACCGCGCCGTCAGTCACGTCCTTACACATTACACCGAATCACCCAAGTTCCTGGAATTCTCGCCGTACGGCTATGATGAACGCCAGTACTGCTCGCCCGGTTTCAACCTGGCGGTCGGATGCCTGATGAGGAGCGTCTGGGGCAGCTTTCCCGAGTACCATACTTCGGCGGACAATCTCGAGTTTATCCACCCACAACAGCTTGCCGGGTCGCTCCGTGTGTGTACCGCCATCGTGGACGTGCTCGAAAATAATCGGCGATATCGCAACTTGAATCCTTTTTGCGAACCGCAACTGGGAAAGCGAAATCTCTACCACTCCACCGGCGGCGATGGAATCGCAGATGATATCAACGCGCGCCTTTGGGTGTTGAATCTTTCCGACGGGGAATTTTCTTTGCTGGACATCGCGGAGCGTTCGGGTATCCCTTTTTCGAAAATTAGCCAAGCCGCAGAGTTGCTGCGGGAGAGCGGATTGCTTGCGGTTGTCCCCGAAGACAGTGCGGGGGAAACACCGCAGCGCCAGCCACAGAAGGAAACGCCGAACTTGTCGAGGCTTTCCTGAAGTAGTACCCAGCCTGAGCTTAATCAATGGGCTCGTTGCCCGTCCCGCAATCGCAAAAGGAAATCTGTTCGGTACAGGAGCTGCAAAGTCATGAGAATACTGTTGACTGGCCACAAAGGCTATATCGGTGTCGTTGCGGGATCGATGTTTCGTTCCGCTGGACATGATGTCGTCGGCCTTGATAGCGGTTTATATGACGGATGTGAATTCGGAGAGAATCTTGTTGAGATTCCGGAGATCGCAAAAGATATCCGCGATGTGACGACGGAGGACCTGGACGGATTCGACGCGGTCGTGCACCTGGCTGCGTTGTCCAATGATCCGCTCGGCAACTTGAACAAAGACCTCACTTACGACATCAACTACAGGGCTTCGGTCCGGCTTGCTGAATTGGCGAAGCAGGCAGGCGTCAAGCGTTTCGTTTTTTCGTCTTCCTGCAGCACCTACGGAGCCGCAGGTGACGGGCTACTAGACGAAAACGCAGCCCTCAACCCTGTTACGCCCTACGGTGAATCAAAAGTGCTGGTCGAGCGTGACGTTTTCCAATTGGCAGACGAGTCCTTTAGTCCGACATACATGAGAAATGCGACCGCCTATGGCGCATCGCCGCGTATCCGGCTGGACCTGGTACTGAATGATTTTGTCGCTTCGGCGCTGACCACTGGCCGGATCTGCATCAAGAGTGACGGAACGCCATGGCGTCCGATCGTGCATATTCGCGATATCATCGCGGCCATGCTTTGCGCCCTGGAAGCTCCCCGGAGCGTTATTCACAACGCGACCTTCAACGTGGGCCAGACGGAAGAAAACTACCGCATCAGCGAACTGGCGGCCATCGTTGCCGAAACCGTGCCCGGCAGCCAGGTCGAGTACGCGTCCAACGGGGGACCCGACAAGCGCTGTTATCGGGTCAACTGCGATAAGGTTCGACGCCTTCTACCGGGCTTCCGGCCGCAATGGAATGCCCGCAAAGGCGCGCAGGAACTCTATGACGCCTATCTCTCCGGCGGACTGACGGCTGAAGATATGAAGGGCGGCCGCTACTTCAGGATCAATCACATCCAACGCCTTCTGGAGGCCGGCAAGTTGGATCTCTCATTGCGTTGGACAGCGGCACATTCTGAAAACGTTTTTCAATCGAATGCGACAACCCCAGTCGGTGCCGCTGGAAAAAGCTCCCTGGGTGCAAAGTAAATATTTTAGCAAATATCTTTGGGGCACCCCATTACAGTCGATCCCTGCCATAGGAATGAACTGCCTGTTTCGTGTATGCACTCTCAAATATCGGGTCCGCGGGTTACGCTGAGCCAGCCTGGTTTTTCAAGATTTTGCAATGAATTGTCGCTGAGCATTGAGCGACTGTATGTTCGCAAGGCTGAGGGTACCCAAATCAGTTTGGAAGGGCGTGAGTTGCGATGAAGGATCTAAAGGAGCGAGTGATCCGCGGTGGTCTTGCCAAGGTTCTCGCCCAAGGCGTGAATTTCACCCTTCGAATCGGGTCGCTGATGGTGCTGGCGCGATTGCTTGACCCCAAGGATTTCGGCCTTGTGGGAATGGTTGCAGCTTTCACCGGAGTTCTGAATCTTTTTCGAGATTTTGGCCTTTCAACAGCGACCGTTCAGCGGGTAGATGTCACCGACGAACAGGTCTCCACCTTATTTTGGATAAACGTTCTGGTTGGCGTCGCCCTGGGAATTTTGTTGATGGCCATGGCCCCCGTTGTGGTTGCGTTTTATCACGAGCCTCGCCTCCTCTGGGTCACGATTATCCTGGCGAGTTCATTCGTATTTAACGGTTTTGGGGTGCAACATACGGCGCTGCTTGAGCGGCAGATGCGTTTTACGGCGCTGGCAACGATCGACATCATCGCACTGGTTATCAGCACCTTTCTCGGAATCGGTCTGGCCCTGGCGGGCGCCGGATATTGGGCCCTTGTGGCGGCAGCTGTTTCTCTCCCTGTGATTACAACTTTTTCTCTGTGGCAGACAACGGGATGGATGCCGGGCCGACCCCGTTCTCAGGTTGGCCTTGGTTCCCTGATGAGATTCGGTGGCGGATTTACACTGGGCAATCTGATTGTTTATATCGCATACAACCTGGAAAAGGTGCTGCTGGGCCGATTTTGGGGGCCGGAAGCTGTGGGTCTGTACGGTAGGGCGTACCAGCTCGTCAATCTTCCGACAGAAAACCTTAACTCCGCAGTTTGGAGCGTCGCGTTCTCCGGTCTGTCAAGAGTTCGAACCGATCCGGAGCGATTCAAGAGCTATTTTCTGAAGGGCTACTCTCTGGTTCTGGCATTAACCATACCCTTGACGATTGGGGCCGCTCTTTTTGCCCATGACCTGATTTTAGTGCTCCTCGGCCCCAAGTGGAAAGACGTTGTCGATATTTTCCGTTTGTTATCTCCAACGATGCTGATTTTCGCGCTGATCAATCCCCTGGCATGGCTGACTTTCTCGCTGGGAATGGTTGGCCGTAACTTGAAAGTTGTGTCCGTCCTCGCCCCGCTTGTGATTTGTGGATACGTCATTGGATTGCCTTATGGGCCCAAGGGAGTTGCGTTTGGCTACTCGGCCGTAATGACCTTGTGGGCTATTCCCCACATCGCGTGGTGCGTGCATGGAACGGTGATTTCCTTGCGCGATATTCTTGTGGCCGTGAGCAAACCTTTCGTTTCTGGGCTCGCAGCAGCAGCGCTTGCTTTCGGAGTGCAATTCCTCGTCGGCCAATCCTTGACTCCTCTGGCGAGGCTCTTGCTGGGAACTTCAGTTCTGCTGGTTGCCTATGTCGGCATGCTGTTTTATGTGATGGGACAAAAGGCGCTGTACTTGGATCTGCTTCGAGCCCTGATGAAGCGTGCGCCAGTGGAAGAAATTCCACTGGTACCAGCCTGAAGAAACCCACGCGTGCCTGAATCAATTTGCAAGGCGAGCCCGCATTGGGAGGCGCCTATCTCTTCTGCGACCGCATCTGACGTGAAAAAAACAAGCCCATCGACTAATCAGTGGGACTCCGAGGAACGAACAGGATTGTTGTTCACGGGGTTCTTGCTGCTCGCGATCTTTCTCGCCGCCATTCGCTGGATACTTGATCATCCCTATGCAATCCATTGGGATGAAGCACTGTACTTTGACGGGGTACTAAGAGACATTCACAATCTTCATAGCGGGAGCCTCCGGCAGTTCGGTTCAATCCTGATTGGCGGAGACGTGCGCCGGCCTCCTGCAAATCTCCTTCTCGCGCTTCCTTTTCTTGCTGTGTTTGGCTTCCACACCGCGATCGCAAGACTCGTGACCCTCGCTTGCTGGGGAGGTGCCGGGTGGATCACTTATTTGACGACTCGCCGTATTGCGAACCCGCTCTCCGGTGCGATTGCGGTTCTAGTCTTTTGTTTATCTCCTGAAGTCATCTCTGCCAGCATCTTTTTCAGCACAGAAGGCCCGTTATTCCTGGCCACTTCCGTAATGCTGTATTTCATCTCCTTTTACTGGAGCGACGGGGTAGGACACCCGCGCGGGTGGATTGGGCTGGGGCTTGCCATCGGGCTGGGGCTTTTGGCAAAAAGCTCCTTCGTGCTGATCGCTTTTCCTGTTTTGGCCGCTACCTTTTTCTTCCTTCATCGGGAAAACCGGAGTCTTGCCTCGCTACCGTCCTTCATCAAAGCAGGGGCGCTTGCATTTCTTGTTGCCGCCCCTTGGTGGCTCAAGAATCTTGGCCCGGCCTTGAATTACACCAAATTCGCAAGAGAGCAACCCCGGAATTCTTTGGGCAATCCTTCACTCGTGACCTGGGCGAAGTGGTTCGGTACCGTGGCCACTAGCCTGATTGGACCTGCTCTCAGTGTTTTGATTGTCCTGCTTGTTGTTGTAGCGATTCGAAAGGTACTGATCAAGCGAGAGGTTGGCTTCAATCCAGCTCAGCGAGCCGCGCTCGTGACCTGTGGTTGTGCCGTTTTGCCGCTGATCGCCCTGCAACTTTCCGGCACGAATCATTTGCTTCGGTATCTCTGCCCGGCGGTTATACCCTTTGCAATCGCGGTTGGGGTTCTAGCGGATGCGACGGGCTGGGTTCGTTCCAGAGCGGCCGTGGCGCTGTCCGCCACACTCGCAATTGCTCAAGTGCTGATCATCGTGGCACCGGTTGTGTTTCCGAACCACGAACCGGTGGACCCGGGCTTTTACAACGGCGGGCTTCCCTGGCGAATTATGGTTCGCTTCGAACAGTGGGACTTGAGGCCGCTGCGGGAAATCTCGCAAAGTTGCGGCTTGGAGAAACCCAGGATTGCATTCCTGGGAATGGGCCGGCCCTTGAATCCGCCGCAGCTGCTTTATCCGTGGTTTGTTGCAGGGTCGTCCCCATCGGAGAAGAACGGCTTCGTTGAGCCGCTGTGGTTGTGGCGCTACGATCAGGGACCACTTGATTGGCAACGGGTGATGAGTTCATCGGAGCAGAATGATATTGTTCTGACGGCGCCAGGTTTTGTGGGCCAAGCCACGGATCGGCAGGACCTGGATAACCAATATAATCGTGAATTCGCCGATCGGCTTGCAGCAGACCCGCATTTCCGGGGGCCCATCCGCCTGCAAGTGGGACGGTTTGAGCCCATCCAAGTGCTGGTTTACTTGCGCAGCGACCTTGTGTGCCAATCGACGGCAGGGAGACAGGGTGAGCGCCAACCCGAGTTTTTCGCGCAACTTAGGTAATTGCTTCGATTGTGCACCGGCCATATTCCAGGAAATAACGCCCGAGGATTAAAAGGAGATTGTCCGCGGGGCGGAACGCTTTCTCGTACCGGAGGTATATGAACCCACTCGTTAGCTTTGTGGTTCCCTGCTATAAATTTGCGCATTTGTTGCCGCAGTGCGTGAACTCGATCCTTGAGCAGACCTACCAGAATTATGAAATCCTCATCATGGACAACTGCTCGCCGGACACTACGCCGGAAGTTGCCGCCTCCTTCAAAGACCCCCGTGTGAAGCACATTCGCAATGAAGTTAACATCGGCCATGTTCGTAATTTCAACAAAGGCATCACTCTGGCGGAGGGCAAGTACGTCTGGCTAGTCTCGCCGGACGACTGGCTCAGAGACCCCGAAGCTCTAAGTCGTTATGTCGACGTCATGGAACGTAACCCCGAGGTTGGTTTCGCCTTCTGCCGTGCAATCGAAGTGCAAGGCACGGAAGAGGTTGGGATCGCAGGCTGGACCAATCTAGGAGAAGACGACCGCATTTGGAACGGCCCTGATTTCCTCATGCGGCTCATTGAGGGAGATTGCGTTGTCCTTTCCGCTGCCATGGTTCGAAAGGAGTGTTACGAGAAGTTCGGCATGTTTTCGCTGGAAATGCCACATGCAAACGACTGGTATCTGTGGTGCGTCCTCGCCCTCCACTATCGAGTAGCTTATCTGGCCCAACCAATGCTTCATGTTCGAATGCACGAGGAGAGTCTCACTTCTGCTTTTAACCAGAGAGGAAACCCTCTCTGCGTGATCGATGAACTCAACGTCATCTGGCGGGCCGCCCGGCTGGCCGAACTCGCCGGCGTGATCTCCAATCGTCGCGCTTTTAACACGAGTATCGCGACCATGGCGGGCCGGGCCTTGACGTACGGCCAGCGGGGGCGAAGTATGCCCGGCTTGAGCGACGCCGATTTCGAACCCTTGCTTCGTCAGCATGTGAAGGATTCTACGGATGAAGAGGACATGCGAGCGCGGGTTCAGGTGGTTATTGGGGATGAGGAGTATTGGCACGGGGAATATAAGAAATCGGCGCAAGCTTACTGGCGATCGCTCAAACTGCGTCCCTGGTGGATAAGAACGTGGGTAAAGTTTCTACTCTTAAAGACCGGCGCTCTCGGTTTTTACATCAGGCGGCTCATTCTCGATGCGCGAGAGCCGCGCGCCGAGGCGATGTGAAGAATACAGGAGCCGGAAGAGATGGACGTTACCATCGTCTTATGCACGTTTAATCGAAAAGACGATCTCGCGACTGCCCTGAACAGTGCCGCCGCACTGGTGCTGCCAGAGTCGATCGAGTGGGAGATCCTGGTGGTGGACAATAACTCGACCGATGGAACCCATGACCTCGTCGAAGAATTCCGCACCCGGCACGGTTCTCGCATTCGCTATCTTTTTGAACCGCAGCAAGGCAAATCCCATGCACTCAATTCAGGGATTCGCGAAGCTCGAGGCAAAATCATAGCCTTTATGGATGATGATGTGATGGTCGAGCCCACCTGGCTACAGAATCTGACCGCCGACCTGCATAGCGGCGATTGGGCTGGCGCGGGTGGGCGGGTGATTCCTAAATGGACTCGCCCAGTTCCCCGGTGGCTGGTGCCGCAGGCTTGGTATGCGGCGGGGCCGCTTGTCCAGTTTAATTTGGGAGACCAAGCCGGTGAACTACTTGAGCCTCCGTTTGGAACGAACATGGCGTTCCGAAAAGAAGTGTTCGAGAAATATGGCGCCTTTAGTGTCGAACTGGGCCCGCGGCCCGGCAGCGAGATCCGAAACGAAGACACGGAATTCGGTGCTCGATTGTTGGCGGGGGGAGAGCGGTTGAGATACGAGTCGTCCGCCGTCGTGTATCACCCGGTGCCCGAAAATCGTCTGTACAAAAAGTTTTTTCTGGCCTGGTGGTTCCACAAGGGTGAAGCCAACATTCGGCAATTCGGAATTCGGCCTGGGACGAAGCACTATGCCGCGGGGATTCCATTGTATTTGTTCCGTAATCTCGTAGTGTGGACGTTGAGGTGGGTGGTTTCCTTCAGAGCTACCGAACGATTTTCGAACAAGATTCATGTCTGGATGAAGGTTGGAGAGATTATGGAATGCTATCGCCAGTCGCCGGCCGCCCGAAAGGGGCCAGAGAATTGCAGAGCTTGAGCATGAAGCGGGACATTTTCGAGTTCTATAATCTTATGCAGCCGCGCCTGCCAAACTGCGGTTTGGCCGACGGTTGTTTTTTAAGTTTCTTGGCAACGGGTTCGGGCACGATCAAAGCCCTGTAAACGCGGAGAAGAACATTGCCGAGTAAGACAGACTCAAATTCATCAACTCGCGCCGCAGGAATCGCGCAAACGTTTCCCTCGCGCGAAAAATTGCTGTGGATGTACGAGCGTCTGACGCTGATCCGCGAGTTCGAGGAGCGGCTGAAGTGGCTCGTTGAAACCGGCGTTCCCGTCGGCGCGGTCCACTACTACACTGGCCAGGAAGCATGTGCCGTGGGCGTGTGCGCAGCACTGGAACCTTCCGACTGGATCGCGTCTACCCACCGTGGCCACGGTCATTGCATCGCGAAGGGTGTGCAAGTCCACCGCATGATGGCCGAACTCTATGGAAAATCGACCGGCAGCAATCGCGGCAAGGGCGGCTCAATGCACATCACCGATGTCAGCGTTGGCATGCTTGGCGTCAACCCCATCGTTGGCATGGGAGCGACACATGCGGTGGGAGCCGCACTGTCGGCAAAGGTGCGGAAGACGCGGCAAGTAGCCGCATCGTTTTTCGGCGAAGGTGCAGCCGGTATTGGGGCGGTGCACGAGGCCATGAATCTGGCTTCGATTTGGAAGCTGCCGGTGGTGTTCGTCTGCGAAAACAATGGTTACGCCCAATCAACTCCCGTTGAGTACGCTCTCTCCGTTCCGCACATTGCGGACCGCGCCGCGGCTTACAGCATGCCCGGTGTAACCGTGGACGGCCAGGACGTTCTGGCGGTATGGGAGGCAGCGGTTGCGGCGGTGGAGCGCGCCCGCGCGGGCAAGGGGCCGTCGCTGATCGAATGCATGACCTACCGTTATTATGGCCACCACCAGGGAGATGAAACCCAGCGTTATCGTGCGAAAGAGGAAGAAGAAGCTGCGCGTGGTCGCGATTGCATCCGGAGATTCCGCGAACAATTGCTGGAACGGGGAGCCGTCCGGCAGGAAGACCTTGACGCCATTGACGCCGCCAATCGTAAAAAAATGGATGAGGCTGTGGCGTTCGCCGAAACCAGCCCCTTGCCACAACCTGCGGATCTTTTTACCGACGTATACGTGACGGAGAATGAGGGAGAGAGGGAATGATCACCGCCGCCGTGCGTGAGCTAAGTTTCGGCCAGGCCATCAATGAGGCGATTCGGCAGGAAATGCGGCGCGACCCGACAATCGTCGTTATGGGCGAGGACGTTGCCGGAGGAGCGGGCAAGGCGCACTTGGGTTTTGTCGACGCCTGGGGAGGCCCGCTGCGTGCCACGCGTGGATTGATCACCGAATTTGGGCCCGAACGCGTTCTCGACACTCCGATTGCAGAAATGGGTTTTCTGGGAGCTGGCGTTGGCGCAGCTATGTCAGGGCTGCGTCCCATCGTCGAAATCATGTTCGTGGATCTGATCGGTTGTTGCTACGACCAGATTATGAATCAAGCGGCCAAGATGCATTACATGATGGGCGGACAGGTGGACCTGCCACTGGTGATTCGCACAGCGTATGGTACGCGCGGCGGCGACAACCGCACCTACGGCGGCGGTGCCGGCGCGCAACACTCGCAGACACTGTACGCCGTGCTGGCCCACATCCCGGGCCTCAAGGTCGTAGTTCCCTCAACGGCTTATAACGCCAAGGGCCTCACGATTGCCGCGATTCGCGACAACGGGCCGGTGGTTATCCTCGAGCACAAGTTTTTGGGCCTGCGCGCAAAGGGCCCTGTGCCGGAAGAGGCTTATACCGTGCCGATCGGCCGCGCGCGGATCGTTCGCAAGGGGCGCGATGTAACTCTGTGCGGCATCGGCCGGATGACGCATATCTGTTCCGAAGCAGCGGAATCGCTGATGAGCGAAGGGATCGATGCGGAAGTCGTGGACGTCCTCACGCTTTCGCCGCTTGATGAGGACACGATTCTGGATTCCGTTTCACGAACCCGCCGATTGGTCGTCGTTGATGAGGATACGCCCACCGCGTCCATGGCCCGCGATATCGCAGCGCGTGTCGCAGACAAAGGGTTCGACAACCTGGATGCTCCGATTAAGACGGTCACGGCGCCGGACACACCGGTTCCTTTTGCCGCCGTTTTGGAGGCCCAATACACGCCCGGAGCAGCACAGGTCGTCTCCGCTGTGCACTCACTATTCGGAACGGGAGCCTGACGCAGGTGCCGCGATCGATTGTCATGCCAAGCATGGGGATGTACACGGAAGAGGGAGTTTTGACGGCCTGGTTGCGCGCCGCGGGCTCACGCGTGGCCGCCGGAGAACCGGTTGCGGAAATCACCACGGACAAAGCCACTTTTGAAATTCCGGCACCGGAAGCCGGCACTCTGCATGCAGTGGCTCCGGTGGGAACGGCGCTGCGAGTGGAATCCCTGATGGGGTACATCCTGCAGGACGGGGAAGCCATTCCCGCTCCGACAAATACCCCTGTAGTTTCTCAGGTCCGAACGTCCGTGCACGTCTCCCCTCCAGACAATCTGGCTGTTCCGTCCGGTGGGGCCTTGCGGGCCACCCCTGTTGCCAAGCGGATTGCCGCGCAACACAACATTGATCTCCAGCAGGTTAAGGGAAGCGGTCCGGGAGGCCGGATTGTCGAAGCCGATATTCAAGCGTTAATTGAAAACCGCGGGCCAATCGGGAAGACCTCGTTCGACTCCCAGTCAGCGGAACGGGTGCCGATGACCGGTCTGCGCCGCTCCCTTGCCGAACGGTTGCGCTACACCCTCTCCACTGCGGCTTCAACCACGCTGACTCGTGAAGCCAGCGCGGATCTTCTGGTGGCCGCGCGGCAAAATCTGGCGGAGAAATTAGATCAAGCGCCATCCTACGACGCACTCTTCATCAAGATTTTCGCGGCTGCGCTGCGGGAGCGGCCGGAATTGAACGCCGTTATCGAGGGCGACAGCATTGTGAGGATTGCGGAGATTAATGTTGGCTTCGCTGTCGCGGTGCCTAATGGCCTGATCGTGCCCGTTGTCCGAAAGGCCGATTCCGCACCGTTCGGAGAGGTTGCGGGATCGGTGAATAATTTGCGCGATCGGGCCCTTTCCGGGCGAATGCAGCCTGCGGACGTCGAAGGCGGTACCGCGACGATCAGCAATCTCGGAAGCCAGGGCGTCGATGCCTTTACGCCCATTCTGAACGGATCGCAATCCGTGATCCTCGGAATCGGGCGGATTGTTCAGCGCCCGGTAGTGCGCAACGCCGAGCTTTCCGTTGGTTACACCTGCATGCTGAGCCTCACATTTGATCATCGGGTTGCGGACGGAGCGCCGGCGGCATTGCTGCTCGATTCCATTGTGTGCCGGATGAATGACGAGCAGTTTTTCCGTTCTTTAGGCGGGAATTGAAGAGGGACGCGCGATGAGTCAAGAAAAACAAGTTAACCTCACCGAACTTGCAAAACGAATTCGACAGCACTGCGTTCGCATGACGGGCAAAGCGAACGCATCGCACGTCGGGGGAGCGTTGTCCGCCGCCGATTTGCTTGCAGGCGTTTACGGAGCAGCGCTCCGATACGATCCACAGCGTCCCGACTGGCCGGAGCGCGATCGGTTCATCATGAGCAAGGGACACGCCTGCTCTGCGCTATACGCCGTTCTGGCGGAAAGTGGCTATTTCCCGGTGGAGCGGCTGGAAACGTTTTATCGAAATGGCTCTCCCCTCGCGGGTCATGTGATGCACAAAAATGTGCCGGGCGTCGAGCTTTCGACCGGATCATTGGGGCACGGGCTCCCGGTGGCCACAGGGATGGCTCTCGCCGCCAAGCGGGACGGCCGGTCCAGCCGAATGTTTTGCATGATCAGTGACGGCGAGTGCAATGAAGGCTCGGTCTGGGAAGCGGCACTGTTCGCGCCCCACCATAAACTCGACAACCTGATCGTGATCGTCGACTACAACAAGATACAGAGCCTTGGCGCGGTCAAAGAAGTGATTGATCTGGATCCTCTGACTGACAAGTGGCGTGCCTTCGGATGGGCCGTGCGCGAAATAGACGGTCATAATCTGGCGGCCATCGAAAAAGCTGTAACACAGGTGCCGTACGATGCCGGCCGGCCAAACTGCATCGTTGCGCATACTGTCAAAGGCAAGGGCGTGAGCTTCATGGAGAACAAACTCCTCTGGCACTATCGCGCTCCCATGGGCGAGGACATGACTAAAGCTCTTGCAGAACTGGAAGAGACCAAGTGAGAACCGCTTTTATCAAAGAACTGTTTGAACTGGCCAAGCAGGACGAACGAATCGTTCTGATTGTCGGGGATCTGGGTTTCGGAGTGGTAACGCCCTTCATGGAGCAACTGCCCAGGCAATTTCTCAACGCGGGTGTGGCGGAACAAAACATGACCGGCATGGCCGCCGGAATGGCGCTAAGCGGCAAAATCGCGCTCACGTACTCGATTGCCAATTTCCCAACGATGCGTTGTCTGGAGCAGGTTCGAAATGATGTCTGCTACCACAACGCCAATGTGAAGGTCGTTTCTGTTGGCGGAGGTTTTACCTACGGCGCAATGGGAGCCACGCATCATGCCCTTGAGGATCTCGCAGTGATGCGCGCGATGCCGGGATTGATCGTGGTAGCCCCGGGCGATCCTGTCGAGGCGAGGGCTGCAACACGAGCGGTCATAGCTTACAGTGGTCCGTGTTACCTCAGGCTTGGCAAGGCCGGCGAGCCAGTCGTGCATCAATCTCCGATCGATTTCAAGCTTGGCAAGGCGATTCAAATGCGCGAGGGAAGGGACGCCACGCTGATTTCCACGGGCGGAATCCTTCAAAATGTCGTACGGGCGGCAGAGCGTTTGGAAAGGGAAGGAATCGAGACGCGCGTGTTAAGCATGCACACGCTGAAGCCGTTGGACGCAGAAGCAGTGTTGGCGGCGGTCCGCGAGACTGGGGCAATCTTCACGATTGAGGAACACAGCGTGATTGGTGGATTGGGAAGCGCCGTCGCTGAAGTTTTAGCCGAAGCCGACGGGAATAAAGTTCTGTTCAAGAGGATCGGTGTTTCATCCGGGTTTTCGCCTCACATCGGCAGCCAGGAATATATGCAGGACTGCCATGGGCTAACCGAGGCAGGGATCGCGAAAGCCGTCGCCAGCGCATTGCCCGCCGTTACCAACGGCTGACTCGGGATGAGAATGGATCACGGATTATGGACACTCTGAAGGATCAATTCGCAGTTGTCACCGGAGCCAGCAGTGGCATCGGCAAAGGCATTGCGCTGACTCTTGCGGCGCAAGGCGCCGAGGTTTGCCTGGTGGCACGCCGGCGCGAAGCTCTCGAAGCGGTTGCGGAGCAGGTCCGTGCCGTTGGTGGGCGGAGCCACGTCTGCCGCACTGACCTCACCAGCGATGAAGACATCCGCGAACTGGCGCAAACGATTAGCCGGGAGTTTGGCCGCGTGGATGTGCTGGTCCTGTGTGGAGGCGCCATTTTTCACGGCCCGCTTGAGCGCGCACCCTTGGCTGAGTTTGACCTTATGTACCGTTCGAATGTTCGAGGCCACTATGCTTTGACACAGGCGCTTCTGCCCCTGTTGCGCAAGCAGAAGGGCCAGGTAGTCTTCATCAATTCCTCTGCGGGATTACGTTCGCCGGCCACCGTAGGCCAATTTTCTGCCACGCAGCACGCATTTCGAGCCATGGCCGACAGTTTGCGCGATGAAGTCAATGCTGACGGTATCCGTGTCTTGAGCGTTTATCCTGGCCGGACGGCTACGCCCCGCATGGCGGCGCTGTTCGAAAAAGAGGGCAAGACATACCGTCCGGAGCTCCTGATGCAACCTGGGGATATTGCTTCGATAGTGGCTCACACGCTTGTTTTGCCGCGAACCGCGGAAGTCACGGACATTAGCATAAGACCGATGTTGAAATCCTACTAACAGACTGAAAAATGACAAACCAAACCAATAATTCGAATTGCCGGTTTTGCGGTTCCATGCTCGAGCACACATTTGTGGACTTGGGGGTGTCTCCCCTTTGTCAAAGTTTTCTGGATTCGGACCAGTTGGATCACATGGAACCTTTCTACCCGCTGAATGTCTATGTTTGCGGAAACTGTTTTCTTGTCCAGCTCCAGGAATATGTCGCTCCGGAGAATATTTTCAGCGACTACCTCTACTTCGCCTCTTATTCAGATAGTTGGCTGGCCCACGCCAAGTCGTATACCGACCAGATGGTGAAGCGTTTCCCGATCACCGAGAAGAGTCTGGTGGTGGAGATCGCCAGCAATGACGGCTATCTGCTCCAGTATTTTGTTGAGAAAAAAGTGCCGGTTCTCGGTATTGAGCCCGCGGCAAATGTTGCTGCCGTGGCGATGCAGAAGAGTATCCCTTCGCTGGTCAAGTTTTTTGGCAGCGGCACGGCTCGTGAACTCGTGGCTTCCGGAAAGCGGGCCGATCTCTTGCTCGGCAACAACGTGCTCGCTCACGTTCCGGACATCAATGATTTTGTGTCCGGAATGAAAATCGTTCTCAAGCCGCAGGGGATTATCACCATGGAGTTTCCCCATCTGATGCGGCTCATGGAACAAAATCAGTTCGATACCATCTATCACGAACATTTCTCTTATCTCTCTTTCTCCACGGTGGAAAAAATCTTTGCCCGTCACGGATTAACTCTCTTCGATGTCGAAGAGCTGCCTACCCATGGCGGCTCCCTGCGGATTTATGCACGGCATGCTGAGGATTCCTCAAAATCCGTTGATCCCCGCGTGCTAGAGTTGCGCGCCCGGGAAGAATCCGCTGGATTTACTCGATTGGAGACTTACTCGCGATTTGCTGAGCAGGTAAAAGAGACCAAACGCAAGCTGCTGGAGTTCTTAATTCGGGCCAAACAGAACGGAAAGAGGATTGTGGGCTACGGCGCGCCCGGTAAGGGCAACACGCTTCTGAACTACTGTGGAATCCGAACCGATTTTCTCGACTATACAGTGGATCGGAGCCCGCATAAGCAAGGCAAATTCTGCCCGGGGACGCGCATTCCTATCTATGCACCGGAACGCATCCGTGAAACCCGTCCCGATTTTCTGCTGATTCTGCCGTGGAATCTGAAGGATGAGATCATGCAACAACACTCGTATCTCCGCGATTGGGGCGGCAAGTTCGTGGTGCCGATTCCCGAAGTGACGGTCTTCGAGTAGCGGTTCGGTATGATTGCTTTGTTAATTTGCTGCTTGCGGTGAATCTCAGTCGCAAGCAGACGATGAGTCACGCTGGGCAGGAACCCCAATGGGACTCATGATGGATGAGGGAGTTCAGTAGGCGGCATTGTGAAGCGCAGCGAGTTCGCAGGACCAAGGATGGAGCGCCGGAACGGTGCTGGCACTCGGCTTTTCCGATAATCCGACGATTCGCGAGTCCCCCCATACTTGGCACACGTCCGTGCCAAGTTTCCAAGAGCAAACAAATCCCAAAAAATAGTCGTCGCGCCTGACAACTATGAACCGGCTGGAAGGAGGGGGCTAGTCTGCCCATTATAAGTAAACCAAACTGGAACGATAGAATTGGGTTACTGGATAGCGAGCATTCCCAGGGTGATTCCCACAAGCCTGTTCAATTTTGAACAGCACATACCTTCGAGAGTTTCTAAGATGAACATCGGACGGCGAGACAGAGCGATATCGGCCGGTCTGGGCGGGTCGGGTGATATCCGTCATCCCGCCGTCCATTTCATCTGCACCTGGCGAACCGCATTATTGTTTTCGCCCAACCGTTGTTGCGGATTTCACCGGGTCACTTTCGGGGCAAGTCCGAATGAAAGTCGTCATCTTCTGCGGTGGGCTCGGAATGCGTCTGCGCGAGTACCAGGAGAACATCCCAAAGCCCATGGTGCCTATCGGCAACTTGCCCATATTGTGGCATGTGATGAAGTACTACGCTCACTTCGGGCATAAAGATTTCATCTTGTGTGTTGGCTATCGCGCCGAAAGCATCCGGGAGCGTTTCAGCCGCAACGGCAGTCGCCCGAAGTCACCTAACACATCATTGATGGCAGACAAGGACCGGGAGCTTTTTGAGAATGACCTTCGGGAGTGGAACATCACCTTTGTCGATAGCGGCCTTCATTCGAACATCGGCCAAAGACTTAGAGCTACCCAGAAGTATCTGGCAGGCGAGGAGATGTTCCTGGCTAATTATGCCGACGCATTGAGCGACGTGCCCCTTCCGCGGCTCGTGCAATTCGCCAAAGGGCACGGCAGAGTGGTAACTCTTGTCGCGGCGAAGCCCAACCTGAGTTATCACGTGGTTTCTTTCGCACCGGATGGGGCTGTGGGTGAAATCAGAGCTATCAAGGATATCGGACTTCACATCAACGCCGGATTCTTCGTCTTCAAACGGGACATTTTTGACTATATGCGTGACGGCGAAGAGCTTGTGAATGAGCCCTTTCAGCGGTTGATCAAGGAAGAGCAGTTAATGGCCTATCATCACGACGGCTTCTACGCGTGCATGGACACATTTAAGGACAAGCAACAATTGGACGACATGTATGCACGAGGTAACACACCCTGGATCTTCTGGGGAGATACGAGAAATGCCGAACAATTTCCTATACATGTTCCAGAACCCAAATGGCCGATCGGTGCGAGGGTCGGGCTTTAAAAATGCTTAGGTCCGTTACCGGCACGTCCCGAAAGTTTACACGCCACGTGCTTTGCCTGGGTGCGCACTGCGACGACATCGAAATCGGATGCGGAGGAACAATTCTGCGACTCCTTCGGGAGGAACCGGGCTGCGAAATCTATTGGAAGGTCTTCAGTTCCACTCCGCTTAGAAAGCGGGAGGCACTCAAATCAGCAGGGTTGTTCCTCAATGGGGCGAAATCGAAGCGGTTGGTGATCAACAGTTACCGGGATAGCTATTTTCCGTCGCTTTACGGACGCATCAAAGCTGAATTCGAAAGGCTGAAAAAAGAGTTTGCTCCCGATTTGGTTCTTACCCACTACCGACACGATCTTCACCAGGATCATAGATTGATCTCCGAGTTGACGTGGAATACGTTTCGCAGCCATCTCATCCTGGAATACGAAACCCCAAAGTACGACGGCGACCTGGGAACGCCGAATCTTTTCGTGAAGCTGGATCGCAGGACCAGCGAGTGCAAGGCAAAGTATCTCTGCGAATCTTTTGCTTCTCAGCGAACGAAGCAGTGGTTCACCGCTGAAACCTTTTTGGCACTGCAGAGGCTTCGTGGCATCGAGTCCAACTCGCCGGACGGGTTTGCCGAGGGTTTCCATTGTCGCAAGCTCGTCGTGTGATCCAGGGGTGCTGCAAGTTCGGCTGGTTCCTCGAAGCGAGCCGCAATATCCTCATTTCTCGCCATCTTCCTCCTCCTGTGGTAAAAACTCCCAACTTTCTTGGCTTCTGAAGTAGTTGAGGGCAGCCTGCAACTCACCTTCGGATGCCGGCGCCCTCGTTGCGTTCAAGCGATAGCGTTAATTAATGATGAGAGAACAGGGCCACGTAAGAGTTGAAGAACTCTTGCCTCATACTTGATTCGGTTATTTGCGAATCCCAACACAGCTATTGCCGCATGTTCTGCCCAAGAAGCATCTACTCCTATTGGAAAGAGACCTGGTTCGAGCGAATCGAACCGGATGCTCCACTCGAAAAAGAATACAGCCCCTAAGCGGTGCGCCTGCTATCGCGCCGCCCGCTGATCTGGACCGTCACGGCCTTGTTTTGATCAGTGTCGCAAAGTTCATCGGTAGCTTGTCAGGATGCCAGCGACAGCTCCTCGGTCAGGCGGGTGGCGAGGGACCGCCCGTCCTGCTGCGTCTGCCCATGCCCGCACACTGCACGGCTCGCCAGTTCTATGCGCGCCTGCGCTTTATCCCCGACCTCGTGCTCTTCTGCCGTGGGTACCTTATCCCTCGTGGAAACGCTTTGCACATAGATGCCCCCCTAGTTCTCTCCGGCCCTTGGATAACCTCCCTCTTGTTTCACTAAGTTCTTTTAATACAGTGGATTGCCTCGCTTCGGTTTGGAGTAGATCGTGCAATTCGCTACGCAAGATTGATCGGCGCACGTCTGTCCTCGAGTTGCGCCGTGTGTATAGGGGCGGGAGCTTGACGCGGAATTCTACGTACTTCTTTGCTTTGCTGTTCGAAAGTTCTGCCTGGGAAGCAATCTTTATCCCCCGCTCCAGTATGGTTTGCACCGGTCTCGATCGCTGGAAAGCTTGCCAGCTCGATTAGTTTCTATCTTACGTTTGTATCCCGCGGAGGATGCTGCATGTTGATTAGTCTTCGTCATTTTTTCTTGACCATCAAAGGTCTACGCCCTCGGTTTTTGATGGTGGGAATGCTTCTTGTCGCGGGAGCACTCTGTCCGGCGCGTGGGCTTGCAGCCGGCGTCGCGCTTGTGCAGCACACCAGCAAGGATGCGGGTACAACAACCAGTTCGACTCTTGCGTTCGTGAGCTCCAACACGGCGGGGAACTGGATTGCGGTAGCGATCCGGGCGGGGTTGTCCAGTTCGCAGGTATTTACGGTATCGGACACGAACG
>Ga0210410_10001480_pt1 | contig 22106 bp, 42 predicted proteins | sample IncBWC4MmetaG_FD_161058 | JGI IMG/M metagenome (GOLD analysis project Ga0210410, IMG submission 161058) | Forest soil microbial communities from Barre Woods Harvard Forest LTER site, Petersham, Massachusetts, United States - Inc-BW-C-4-M | ecosystem: Environmental > Terrestrial > Soil >... | reverse complement strand
CCGGGCAGCTCGGTTGTCTCGGAGGCGATCTGACTCAGTACGCTGGAGCCGTGGACCCCAACTTCATGCGGCACCGCGGCGAAACATTCACCTTCGCTGGCGTTACTGGTTCGGGCGCGAACGATTTCAACCTCTCGGGCGTGGGGCGTACCTTCATTCTGTCCCCGGAAAATCTGGCTAATCCAACAGCATCAGGTGGTAACGTAACCGCCGTTTATCGTGAACTGCCTCTCGCCGGACTCAGCGCAACCGGAGGCACCGCTACCGTAATCCCGGACAACAACTACGTCAAGGGCCGCAACTACTCGGTGGTGGGCGACATCAACTCCGGCTATGCGTGCGCCACGGTGACCGAGGCATTCATTCTGGGCGCTTCGGGGCAACGCGCATATCAGCTCGGCTACTCTGCGACCGGTTACCTGGACAACGGAACCAGCATTGGAGGCTGGTACGGTTACGCCGGAAGCGCCTTGAACCTCAATAATGTTTTTGCCGACACCACGCTCTCGAATCCCGGCCAGACGTTCATGACGCCGCACTACGAGAATGGCTGGACCGTTCCAACATTCTGGGCGATGTCGAACTGCTCCCGGCCTGTCACTCGCTGGTGGAAATACATCGCGCAGCCGCGCTTAAGCTCCCCGGACTATGGTTTCCAGATTGACTGTGCGGCACGTTCGGGAACTCCTGGGAAGATTCTGTTCTGCGGCAACTTCACTGACGGACCAGCGACCCGCACCTTCGCTCTTACCTCTTACGAAACTGGCGGCCAGTCGATCATCCGTAATGTGGTGACCTGGAACGGCGGCAATTCAATCACGGTGCTCAGCGCGGGGACAGCGGCCGACACGATCACCCTCCAGCCCGACGACGCCGTGTACTACGTGTTCCCCGTCACCTTCGCTGGCGAACTTAGTCAGCCATCGGTCAACACTAGCCTAAGCGCGGTCACGGGCGCAACCAGCTCCACTGTTGTGTACGGCTACAACCGCTACTACCTCGACACAGCTGCCAACGTGTTCAACTGTGGCTCGGCGGCGGTCTGCCAGCCAACAACGTGGGATCACAATTTTGGTACGATTTACTACCGGCAGATTTACCTAAACTCGAGCGGCGCGGTCATCGCAACAAGTGACGTGTACACCTACTAAGATAACTAGAAATAACAAGAGGCCCTAAGTGGGCGACTTCATCCAACGCCTCGTCAACGCTATCTTCCGCCAGGAGGGCATGCCCGCCGATTACCCTAACCCCGGCAACCTTCGCGGAGCGCCGTGGCTCCACTCGCCAGTGGTGGCTAATGGATTCTGGCAGCCATCTAGCCGAGCGGAGGGAGTAGCGGGGGCCGCCCACGTCGTCGCCCTCCACATCGCCGAGGGCAATTCGCTAGCCCAGTTGATTGAAATCTGGGCACCCCTTGGCGATGGCAATGACACCGCGGCCTATATAGCCAACGTAAAATCCTGGACTGGCATATCAGATGAGACAGTGCCCCTTTGGTCTTACTTACTAAATCCTCCACCCGCCAATCAGGCAGACTAGGTTGCCGTGCCCCTCTGGTCCGATGGCCGCGTCCGTTCTCCCAACTGGGGCGGCTCCAGCTTCAACCGCGCCATCCGCGAGATGGGAGCTAGGAATTCTTCCCGCCTTCTCCAGCTGGAGGTTCAGGAGAAAGAATGGCTGAAGTGGCAGATGGCCTTGGAACGCCGCTCATTAGCTCCCTTAGCGTCTGAGACGCCAACGACGGCTGAGCCAAAGGGACTGGCGCGGGCGAAGGAAACTGGCTCCTAAGCTTAGCAACGGCCTCCCAGAACGTTCGGCCCCTAGCCTGCTTATACCGAAGGAAGTCCTGCTCGTCATTCTGGCGGGCAGAGACGGTCCAAGGGTGGCGGCAGCCAGGGAGGTGGTCGCAGGAAAATGAAACACTCTCAATCCACTCGGCCAGGGCAGTCAATGCTGTAAGTGTCATACCTTCACAACCTCCATCTTATCCCACGACTCTCCCACCATCGCCTCTACCCCGCACCTTAACCCGCCTGGAGCCACCGCCGAGTCTATCAGGACCCTGGACGGCTGGTTCATAATTCCATAAACCCTATGCAAGGCCTCCTCAACCAAAGGGGAGGGGCAAACGAACATTAGGGCGTCGTGAATTGGGTTTACAAACCCATATTGCTCCAATAGGCCGAGTGTGTCCATTTCCAAGAGGCTCTCCTTAAACATCCCGTGGGCGTCGTTTTGGGGATAGAAGGCTATAGCCTTTTCGCAGTCCGCGCCCCTCTCCTTGAGCCAATCCGAGCCGACCTTTTTGTAGCGGAAGATATCAAAAAACCACCTCATATAGCCATGGGCGCTCTTGAGAAACCCCTTGTTAATCTCATCGGCCTGGATAAGGACGGATTCGTGGAACTGGAATATTTTCGGGTACATTCCTTTAAGAACATGCTTGAACCTAGTAACCTCGGCCTTGGACTCGAAACCCCTTGGATTAATCTCGTCCCGCTTGTTCATCTCGAAACATTTGGCATCTCCTAGGCCCAGGCCGATGCCTAAGATGGTCGGTTTAGCCTTCTTGTCACGGATGGGCTTCCAACGACGCTTAATAATACCCAGCAATTCCATTAACTCCTCGTCAGAATGCTGGACCCAGGATTCTGGATTACCAGGAAGGCCTAAAGCCAGGAAGGCGGCCCGCTCGTTCAGCCACATGAAATTGGCCGTCACGAATGAGTGAATATCCAAGGCGGCGATTCGCATGTAATCAAGGTCCTTGGCGTTATAGCCTAGGGTCAGGGCGTGGAAGGATTTCATGTCGAATTCCAGTAGCTTGTAACCAGGTGGAGCCACGATAATCGACCGCCATCGTTCAGCCAACTCCGTCTTCCTGGCCTCGGCTAATGTATCACGGCCCCCCGGCTTAGGTCCTGTCATCGTAGCTGGTTGACTGCTGGCTAGCTGGCCGGTAGCAGGGCCAAAACTAAAGGTCGCATGCACGCGACCGTCCGGCCATGGCCACCAACCATCTACATAGGTCCCCTTGATCTTGCCATACTCCCTGTGCTCAACGACCTTTGAGAAGAACGAGTCCTTCGTCTTAGCCCCTAGGCGTTCTAGTTCCTTTTTCTCAGTCGTCTCCTTGTCTTCACGGAATTTCTTAGGAACGCCGTAGAGGGCGTTGCGCTCGGCCATGGCCGCCAATTCAGCATCAGAGAGACGAGAGAAGCGGGCGCTAGCCTTATAGCCAGCTACCTTGGCTTCGATCTCCCTGGCCCTTTGGTAGCGAATGTAGGCGAGGATTTGCTTTGAGGAGTTGGGGAGGAAGGGTTGGAGGCGGCACCAGCGAACAATCGATTCCACATTGCTATCGCGTTCTCCCACGATTGGGTCAATTGCCAGTATGCGGTCAGGCTGTAGGTCCTCGGTGCCATTGCCAACTTCTGTAATTCCGCCAACCCCAGAATCTCCTGTTCCAGGAACTCTTTGGTTAATGAATGTGCGTTGGACCCACCGCTCTCCTGGTCCCGGCTCGACCTTGGCTTTTTCTTCATCCTCCACCTTTCCTTTTCCCTTGCATAAATCGCACTTTAGCTGTTTCTTAATACCCTCAACTTTGCCCGTGCCATTACAACCAAGACAAGGACTCATCAATTCCTGAGGCCAGCGAACGTAGCCTAACTTGGGCTCACAATTCCTGCACTCGTCTGGAAACATACCTTGAAGCTCTTGATCGACCCCAGCCCTCAAGCCATCCACATGCTGACCCAACTCAACCCGCCTGCCATCGTCAACCGGTATTCCACGGTCGGCGGCCGCCGATAGAATAGGCCACAACCTGACAATATGCCTCTCATAGCCATTCCACAAGCCGCGCTGGCGGAGGGCGTCGAGGAGGGCTGGGCCGAATCGCCTGGGATAGCTAACATCATCCCCCCCATATTCGCCCGGATCGTCGTTGGCCTTGTCCTTCCAGGGCAGCGCATTTGGCAAATGGAACGATGTGGCATACTGTAGACCACGGGGAATATCAGGCTGAAGGTGATGAAAACCCAACATTAAATCATGGACTATGCCATTTATTACGGCACCATGCATGCGCAGGATAGGGTCGTCGAAGGAATAATTGTTCCAGCCATGCTTTTCGTTTGGCAGCTCCATAATGGCTTTAGCGACTGCGATGAAAGGCTCCTTCCATGGCAGGACCAAGGCGTCCCCGTCGCCTCGAATGCTAAACTGAATCTGCGTTATCCTGGTATTACTGCTAATAGCCGCCCACGCAGTATCGACCGCCTCTTCCGATTCCTTCTCCTCATCGGTCGCCCCGATAAACGCTTCTTTGAGGGGACGATGCTCTACGGCTCCGTCGGCCAGCACTCTTAGCTCGCTCTCATCAACGCCCGAAATGGAATCATCCGTCTCAATATCGTAGTTGATGGGCAACTCAGGGTGGAGCCTAGCCCAAGCCAGCCATTGTTCGGCCACCGCTATGCCAGGGAATTTAATATATTCCTTAGATGGCCTAATGAAGCGACCCCCAGCGGCGGCCAAGGCCTTGGCGCGGAGGATGTCGGTCCTAAAGACGCCCAGGAGGTTGGATTTATCCCTGGCCAGAAAAGCTGGATGGTAAGTACTGATGACCGGCACCCTAAGGTACCTTAGGTTGTCCAACACAAACCCCCTCACATGACTAACGGTCTTCTTCCTGCCGCAATATCCAGTGAATGTGCGGAGGGCCACGTTACCCAGGGCCAGTATAGCCTTGGGTTGGTAATTGTCTATTTCACGGTCCATATAACCCTTGCAATGGTTGATAGCCGCAAACTCGTAGGGCTGATGCTCCAGGAGGTTAGCCTTGCCTGGCCTGCATTTGACGACGTTGCTTATCATCAACTGGCTGCGGTTAATGCCAGCCTTGCGAACGGCCCTATCGAAGACGCCGCCTGCCTGGGCATGGGGTCGCAAGGGGAGGCCGTCGTTGGCTTCATGCTCGCCTAGGGCCTCAGCATAAACAGCGAGGCCCAATGCTCCGGTGCCCTCGGTGGCCATATAGCCAATGGCCACGCCAGAATCGTGGAGTAGGCAGCCTTGGCATTCCGGGGGGCGGACGAGCATTAGGGCTTGGCTTTCTTGAGCCTCTGCTTGGCTGGCTTCGGCATTGCCTCCGGCTGCCCAGGCATAGACGGCAACTTGGGCGACGGCGGCTCCAACGCGGCATCCTCAATTACCCCATTACTAATTCTAACGCCCCAATCTCTATGGTACGCCCTGGCCAACGAAGCTGAAACAGCCTCCATCCTCGCAGTGGCCGATGCCTCCGATATCCATAGGCTGTCAATATAACGAACGCTAGAACCGGGCGTAATGGTCACTATGAATATGGGTAATGGCATGTTATTTTATTGCATCCTGATCCACATGACCTCTTAGGTGAAACTGCCTCAGCTCTTTGCATCCCTGGCACTGTTGAGTAACGTGTGTCTGGTCGTAGGCCAAATCTATTAGCTTAGCCGTGGCAACGTTGCAAGTTGCAGCATCGGTGTAGGTGACGGCCACCTTGAACCATGAATGTTTGTGAAAAATCATTATTACCTATATACTATAAATTACTAATTACCGTTGTCGCATTTGCAAGATCGATAACTTAGGTGGCTGACTCCTTCGTTGGCTGCGCAGTTGAAGCGAGAGTGGCCCTGGCTTTCAGTACGCAGTGCCGCAGCCATAGTTCAGAGGCTTCGTTGATCGTGCGCTCTTCGGTTTCGGCTATGTTTCGCACGACAGTCTCCAGCTCGTCGATTCGCGCCTTCAGCTCTTGGCGTTCGGATTCCCAATCAGTCATTGAATTTCTCCAAATCTCCGCATGAATTGACGACCCGTAGTGGCTTCGTCTTTCATCCCACACTCAAAACAGATATTTTCTCCTCGTGGACCGTAGGGTCGAAGCTCCGCGTTTTTACCACATAGGTCACACTTGGAGGGCGGGGTCACTTTACATATCACAGGTCGCTTACCTAGTTCAGGCGCGTATCTGGTACGGTTTGGTTTTTAGACGAATCGTGGCATCACTTCTCTTCTTTCAGGGTGGCGTTGATCAACTCAGAGGGCTTTCTAGGCCACGCTTTGGCTATATAACTGATAGCACGTTCTGGAGAGGCATCAATCCAGTCACGTGCTTGCTCCAGCATCCGCACCCGCTCGGTAAGCGCCTGGATCTTAGCGTCTTGCTCGTTTAATAAGTCACCGACTGTTAAATGGCTCATGTCTGACCTCCCTTCCACTCTTCATAGCGCTTGAACGCCGCGTACAAGTCGTCTCAAGGAACTGGTTAGCTGTACGTTGACCACTGCGAGGCGTAGTTTCCAGCAAAAATCGAAGCCGTTCTAATTCTTTAGACATAACATGACCATGCTCTCCATCCGCCCAAGTATCAATCGAAGCAATCAAAGCTTCAGCAGCCTTGTACAACTCATCATTCACGGCTTGAGCTTGGTCCCGCTCCTTCGTGAGCGCTTCCACCTGAGCGATAAACGTCTCGATCTGTGCGCCGAAGTGATCATTCTCGGTCTGAAGGCCGGCGTTCTGCGCAGCCAAATCTTCAAATGCTTTGGCGAGGGAGGGAGCGGTGCAATAATTCCACTGTGGATATTCTGGCAGTTCATGCCACCAGCCAGAATGTACTCCATTCAACACGCGCGTAAAACCCTGCCCGCATCCAGGGCAGCGCTCCTTGCAAAGCGCTTGATACTTCGTCATAGGCGGCTCCACTTCTGAATCCAGCAGCCCACGAAGAAGCCAGAGACGAATGCAATGACGCCGATGAATATACCCCAGAGTAGCGGTGTTATACCCCAGATTAGCTGTGTCATCCCCGTCCCTCCCCATTGAAGACGCGCGCGAACTCACCAAGTGCTAGGCCAAGCTCTCCTGGTATGCTACCCGATTTCCACTGAGTCCTCACCACGGTCAGTTCGTGCATCTTCACCGCCGCCCGCGCCACCGCGATGAGCCAGCGAATGTCAGCTTCTTGCATTGGGAATGGATCGTAAGGCCCACCGCGCTCAAGATTGTAGTGCTCAATGGCGTCCAGCCGGTCGGTTTTCATGGCCATTCTTCCTATCCTCCTCCCTCATATCGAGGGCCGCCTTCACACTGGCAGGCCCCCACATGGTCTCCACCGTCTCCTTAGCCTCCCGCTTGGCTAATCTGCGCCAGTCTCGCTCGACATAGGGTCTCCCAGCATAGGGTTTACGGCCTCTGCTGCCATCGCCAACGACTGAGTAGCCGGTTTGTTCCTGGACCCAGCTGGCCTCCCCCTCCGCTTGGCTTCTTGAGTAGGGTCCATGGCCGCCATGCCTCCATTGGCAGGCTTGGTAGCTAGCTGAGCGGCTCTGACCTCAGACTGCATGAGGGCTAAGGCATGGACCCTAACCTCCGGCTCAAGATTGCGAAAAGCAGTCATAATGGCTACAAGTGGATTAACCTTGGCGTGGGGCATGGGTTATACCCCCGCTTTCTGCAACGCTTGCATGAAGACTTCGTAGCCTGGGTTGGCGTCAAGGGCCGTTATGGCATTGTTGGTATTAGCTAATGCTAGTTCTAAGTTAGTTCGTTGCCGTTCCAATCCTACTGCCAATCCTTGTTGTTCTTTGGGTGCATAATGAATGTCATAATCAAAATTAGCCATAGTTTATTTCCTCCCCGCCAACGGTTTCATATTAACAATATCCCACGATGTCCTTGCAGGCCTGCCGTCTTTGGGATTAGCATCTAGGATCAAGGGCTTTTTGGTAACTTCATCCACGGGAAAGTTCTTCATCCCTTTAATGAAAGGATCACGATTAGTCTGCAATCCCCCATCTCGCTTAATCTTCTGCTTTCCCGTTTTCCTATCCATGGTGGGCTGGTCTTCAGTAGGCTCCAGAATCCAATCGATCTGAGCCATAATATTACCTCGCCCCGCGACGATCAAATCGTACAAACGCTGGATTTTAGCCAAGTTGGATAACCCAACCCCCGCCTGCCCCGTGATACCTTTAAGCAGAGTATCGGCAGGGGTTGAATTGGTCTTATCTTTGGTAGTCATAATCCAAACCCGCTTGGTTTGGCCATTACCAGGTTTACCTTCTCCAGCCTCAACACGGTACTCAACCACGATGTAGAAGTGAGTTGGTATTTTACCGCCTTCTTCCTTAGGAGCGCCCTGGAAATATCCAACGGCGTTCTGAAACTTATCCCCCATGAATCTCTTAGGCCCTTCCTTAACAGCATCCTTGACTATAGATGTGCTAAGTTGGTACCAATTGGGCGGGGGAGGGGGAATTTGGTCATAGACCGAGGCGTTGGGGTCGATGTCCTCTATGTCGTTGTAGAGGTCCAGATTGTTGATATCGACTGGTGCCATGCCGCCATTGATATGCTGCGGAGGCGCCGATGGCTCGGTTGAGGTTTCCGAAGGAACGCCAAAATCGGCGGCTCCGGCAAATTGGTCTTGATCGGTCATTGATGGTCTCCTTTATCTTCATTTGTTAACCTTCTAATTGCCACGCTCTCGCTGATGCGCTTAGCAATGTAAATTTCATGCTCAACCTGCGTTGCCAAGTCACTTAGCTCCGCTTGAATGCCAAAATCTTGCAAACGGCGTATTAGCTCAAGGAGGATTTCGTTAGTCGTCATTTGTTGCTTGGTTGAAATTCCTGCTGATTAGTGTCAATTGAGGCGGCGGCGGCTTCGCGCTCGGCTAAGAGGGCGTTGAGGATGGTGAGGAGTTCCTGGTTACGAGCGCCGTCTCCGAATTCGTAGCCTAAGATCAAATAGGCTCGTTCGACTACCTGAAACTTTGGATTCCTTATTATATAGTCTTTATCTATCCAACGCCACTTTGTATGTTCCTTAAAATCTGGACAATCATCCATGAGGTGAAGATTCTCCGCCGTTGCCACCCCGCAAAGGCATTGACAGGGTAAATGAAAGTGCATATTTCCATCTTCGGCGAACGCCTTCACCTCACAAATCTTCTGCGTCGTCCAATGGCTGCAAAATTCCTTCACGATGGCTCTAGCTTCATCGAGGGTCATTTGGTTGCTCCTTTAACATTGATCGGTATAGCGCCCGCATTATCCCTGGACGCTTGAACTTTCTCCATCAACTCCCTGGTCTGCTCGGCCATGAATTTCTCAGCCCCTTCCTGGAAGACCATATAGTCATAGAGTGTCTGGACTGGATTCTTAGCGTTGCCTAGAGTCAATTCAAACCTCCCGCCCGGCCACTTCTTCTCTAGCGCCGCCATGACTCCAGGATGAGCTGGTAGGTCCGCCTTGGCTTTCCAAATTTTGAACTGGTTCTCCTCATCCGGGTGATCGTCAAAGTAGACCCAAATCTTTCTGGCCTTTGAGTCCTTCACGAAGTGGAGAAGAGTGCCTACCTTCTTGGGGATCTTACCGACGAATGCGGTGCCAGTGGTGCCAACACCATAGACGGTGCCCGTGCTGCCTGCCTGAGTGTCCTTGTCCACCCCTTTGGCCTCGTGGCCCGTGAATAAGACATACAGAACCTTTCCCTTCGACGCCGCAAACAGGCCACGCGGAGCCTCGTTGAGCAGGTAACCAATATCTTGCTGGGCCGCACCGTGGTGGCTAGGGGCCGCAGCGCCTAGGTTCTCTCCATCTTCCTGGTAGAGTCCAACTACATCCTGCTGAATCTTCCTTCCTTCCCGGCGCAGACAATCTACGATCAGTTCCGCCATCGATGCGGTTCCCTCAAATGCATAAGCGCCGATCTCATCCCACTCAGCCGGTGGGGTTGGCAGGTAACGGAGCTTGGTAGCTTGGCTGGCGTCGGCGACTGGAGAGCCAGCGTCATTGACAGCAACTGGCCACTCTCCACGAATCAGCTTGGGAAGAGCCGACCTCGGGTTATGGGTTAGCCAGAAAGGAATAATAAGCCCGGCGTCAATGGCCGATGCCACTCTCTTGGCTCCGCTTGCCTCGACCGACACCATACGAGTCTTCCGGCCCGTGCGCTCCAGGACGAAGCGGGCGAAGTTGGGGAGCTGGCTGGATTTGCCGACGCCCGAGTCGCCATAGATGAGGATGGAGGAGGCGGTGGTCTGGTTCATTGCCTATTCCGTTCAGTAGCTAATTCCTCTTCAGCCCGTTGCAATCTGGCTTGCAAGTCCACTAGTTGAGGCGGATCGACCACCAATCTAGCCTCCTCAATAATTTGAGGAAAGGTATCTATAGTAACAGCTGTAATTCTTACTCCGCGTGGCCAGTCGAGGCGCATTATTCCCTTACGAGTGCCGTGTATGGACCTACGGACTTGTTCCTCAACCATAGAGCGGGGGCCCTCATATTCAACGAGCCTAAGAACTCGGATGATGTCTCCAGCCATGATTATTTAGCCCTCTTCTTGGCAGTAGCGGCCTTCTTAGACGATGCTTTGGCCTCAGTGGCCCTCCTTACCTTCCACCACGCCTTCATGCGGCGGCTCTGCGTCTTGCGCTCAGCTGTAGTTAATGGAGGCCTGCCACGGCGTTTACCATTACCTAGTGAGGCAGTAGAATCGATCCACGCTTTATGCTTGGCGATCACGTCTGATACATGCTGGCCAATGGTTGGCGGATCTGGCAACGCCCGTTGGAGAGCCAAAATCTGCCCCTCCGTCTTAGACAATGAAGCGCGGAGGCCATCAATGGCCGCCTCAATAATCTCCCTAGATAAGGCATTAGTTTGCTGTGACATGTTCATTTTTCTCCTTTGGTCTTGTGGCCGCGATTCCGCAAGTCAGTTGGCACGAACTTCCCGTTGTTGGCAATGACGTTTTTCATAATGGCCTTGAGACGATTCACTGGATTAAAGAATCGATTGCCAAAGCGATAGCATGCCGCAATATCGGCTGAGGACATTGGATAAGGAACAAAAGTACTCCACCTCTCAAATGCCGCTTCGATCATATTGGCGTTATCCGTGCCCCAGATGTCGCATGCCTTTCGATTTGCATCAAAACTCAAACTGGTCTCATGGTCAAATAAATGCACATGCGCCAGGGCAATTGCTCCCTTAGCGCAAACCGTGCATTCCGAGGCTATCTTGGGAATCAAGGCCTGGAGGCCCTTGGGAGTACAATATTTGCTTACCGTCGGCCTTTCTAAGTATATTCCATTATCTACTTTTAGCTTCAATTGAATGAGCTTCAGCACATCCTTGGCTACTGCAACCCGCATGGCTGGCCCACTAGTCGGAACCTTAGCCTTAGCCACCGCCTTCTTGACCATCGCTGCCATGTTCTTAAATCTCCTTCCCTTCACGCTCAAGGCCAGCCCAATTGATTGGCTCCCGGTTGGCCGTGTCGAGCGCCGCTACCTCAGCTGGAGTCAAGTCGCTGCTTATCGATTCGCCAACCGCATCCAGGAGCGCATGGCCTAAGATGCTGGCGTTTCTCTTGCTCATGTACAGATCCAGCTGGCCCCCCGGCTGGCCTGTCTTTATAGTGATGTATAAGTCAGGATCACCTAACTTATTGTCTCTAACTTGAACAGGCCCATCGCTATCGTAGGCCCGAAACGATACTTTCAGTGGCGCCATAGTCAAACCTCCCAGTTTGAATTTACCTAACCCTATCGTTTATGCTCTTTCGCGCAGCGAGCTACCTTCATGCTCCAAGGTATCCAGCCGCCACAGCTTAAGTCATAACGATAGACCCTGCCATCTTTAGCTAAGCCAAGAACGGAATAGGTTCTACCTGTGTTGCCGTCCCATGGCAACGCTAGGACCTGTTGCATTCGTAATTCTCGTCCAACCTTTTTTAACGCCATGTGTCAATCTGCCTATCTATTATTACTCCACCTAACCCATTGTCAAGGAATTTAATGAAAAATATTCACTAGGCCAATAATGGCCAACGGCGGCCACAATGGTTAATCGTCGGACCCCAAGCTATGGTGTGGCTGGCGCAAAATATACTGACCCAAAGCCAACGGCTCCTGCCACGCCTCATCCGTCCCCCAGCAAAGGTCGGCCGCCCAGCACATCGACCCAAACCTTCTCCCGCAGGCGGCTCTGGTCTTCTTAAAATGCCTGTTAAGCAGTTGGCGAACGAGCGGCCAATCCTCGCGGTCCCAAGCATCTCTCACTAACTGAGCGTTAGGGTGGATTTCCTGAACGACAGCCTTAGCCTCCTCTTGCCAATCCTCCATCTCTCGATCCGACCGGGGCCACGTCTCTGGCAACACTACAATGCCTTCTAGGGGATCACCCAGCTCCGGCTGCCACCTGCCAGCCATCAGGTCAATCAGCCATTGTCGAGTGCCACCAGGATAGTGGTCAAAAATAGCCACCTCCTCCCAGCCCTTCGCTAGCTTGCCGAAGCCCGACTTATTGACAGGTTTGACGGTACGGTTGGCCCACGCCCACTGGCTTTGGTCGTCGCCCGGCAGGATGCCATGCGAGGCCATCCGCCAGCCGTGGGTGATGGGCGAGTAATGGAAGCGGAGGCCAGGGCCGAGGCCATGCCAGCTCGTTGGATCGGCCCAGTCGTCTCCCGATGCCGTGTCCCTGGATTTGCGTCCTTTGAGGAGGAGTGCCATTTGGATGCCCTGCACCCTAGAACAATCGTCAACTGGCGAAGGGTCGCGAAGACGGTGTTCATGTTCTCCGCCTATTCTAGTAGCCTCAATAGCCACAGCTTCCGACAACCCCTGCACATCATGCCTGAATTGCATCTCCTCAGCCTTGCCATAGTCGCCGCTGGTTTTCCAACTAAGGAGATGAAGGTCGCCCGTGTCTCTTTCTTCAAGAAGGGCGTCGGCGCGGGACTCGAACACGATGGGGGTCCCTGGAATGGTATGATATGAAACCGTACCTGGGAAGACAACAGTTGGCAAATTTACTATAGGCATGGCAATAGAGGTCAGGGTAAACCTCTTCTCCCTTTCCACCTCCACTACCTTAAACCTCGCTAGCAAATTGGGCATGAGCCTCATCCCAGCCACTATCACCAAGCCTTCCACCAGCGCCCTAGCCTCCCTAATCTTCCACTTCTCTTGATCCAGCGTCTTGGCGTCCGGGACATAGATGGCTTGGGCGGCGCGAGCCTCATCGAAGGTAGCCAAGGCTATGCTGGCTGCGGATTCAATTGTTTCAGGCAAACTCTCCGGCTCACACGTCAAATCAATGCCATCCCGATTCCTAGCTTCCTCCATGATCCAATTCATCCCATGATGCACCGCCGTCCCAATCAATAGGTAAATCGACTGCCTCGCTGGCTGGACACCGCCGCAATGCCCATCTCGACCCTTCAACACTTCTCTTGACCACCACCGTAATCGGCGGCAGGCGTCGTAGTCGGATAGACCTGAGCGGTCTTCGTAGAGTATTGGAAATGGGTTACTCATTACGATCCTTTAGCTTATCTTCTTACGCAGAGGCAGCCGATTGAACCATTCCAATAGATCCTTGTCTCTGTGCAAAATATGAAAATGGTTATTCATCCGACTCCTCGTCGCCATCTAGCAGCCTCGCATGACTTACGCCATCTTTAGCCTCAGCCCCAATCGCCCGCCGCATCCTTTGATTGATGCCATCATCGCCGGGAAGCGGGCGGCGGACGGTCTGCCAAATATAGCCAGCCATCATTAGGCCAACCACAGATACTGCCCCGAGGGCGAGTGGCCAGTTCACTTTTCTCCTATCGCGTACAACCACTTATTGAGGGGCACCTTAGAGCGCTCGAAAATCGTGTTTGTGCGGATAGTGAAATCAAATTCGCACTTCCCGCAGCGGTAGAATCCGGGCTTGCGTGTGGCGCACACTCCGAGCGCCGAAACGCGTTCGCTAGACTTGCAATCGGGACACGTCGGGCCATTCGGCCAGAGGCGATTTTCGAGATAGACTCTTGCGCTGTCTTCAGTGGGGAACAGCGCAAAAAGTTGAAATGTGCTGATGGTAGATTTGCTCATCTATATGCCTCTGTCCGCTTGTTCGTCAGTGTCGCCGTAATCCGAGAGTGCATCAGTCTCGTCTTCCCAGGGAGCGGTTCCAAAGGCGTAGAAAAGACCACAGTTGACACACGTCCATCCGTAGTACGTCTCCTGAAAATCGTGTTCATGTCCATTCGGCAAAACCGGGCAAGACCCAGTCCAATTCATCTACTTGGCCCCTTCGTGTCTGTAGTCCGTGCGCCAGAGGCAGTCTTCCATCGCAACTTGGAACGATCGCTCCGTCTTGGTGGCGATGTCGCCCGCGCTCATGCCGGTAAATTCAGGTTCGTTGTCAAGAAGCTGAAACACGAAGTTATATACCTGGGACTGAAGCTTTTTCACGTCCATTTTTCTCCTCCCGGCTCATCCATCTTGGCCATTTCTGCCTCCAGCACCTCGTTCATCAAGGCAATAAGCTCATTCTTCCCCCAGGAATTTTTATCCTGTAGCTTGACCTTTAGCGCCCGCCATGCATTGGCGTAGATCTTGCCTATCATACCCCCTCCATCGGCCCGGTAATAGACAGCCGCCTTTTCCTCTTAACCATTTTCTTTACTGTCTTCTTACCAGCCACCTGGCTCATCAGCCTCTTGGACGCGCAATGCAATCTAGCCTCTAGCGCCCCATCGCACCTGACCCCGCACCTGGGGCAATAATTGGCCACCGGAGGCCTCCCCACCGGGCGCTTTGGCTTGCCATCTTCGATGGCCGCCATGACTGGATCGGCCTCCACTACGGTAACCTTGGCCTCGACGACCGGACTATCGATAACGTTAGCCAGAGCTGGCGGCTTCGGCTTCTGCCTTTTACGGTTGCCGTGGGTCATTTGGCTCCTCGGTTGAACTCTCCAAATCCACCTTTGTGGCTGTAGCAATACGCTGTAATTCTCCTGAAATGAACAAGTCGAATTGAATGGCCGCGCGGACCATAGCGTCCATGGTTGCAGGTTGGATTACAGGTCCTCCGTTTCTTTCACTCAATTTGACCTCTCGATACATCTCGGCGTCCTTAATGATAAGATTCCCATAAGCTTGAATCGCGAGCATAAGCGCGGTTGTGCGGCGTTTCTCGGCCTTTGTCAAATCTAGAGTAACGTCCGCGGGATTATACGCGATACCTGCTTCTTCTAGAATGTCCAAATCCTTCGGGTCCGCTGGCTCGCCAGTTGATGCATGCGTGGCTGTTACTTGAATGTCAGTCATTGTCCTCATCCTCCTCATAACGATTCATGCCATCGTCGGGATAATAGTCAAGGTCGTCATGGGGATCATAATCCCTCGGTCCCTCATATGGCGGCTCCGGCTCCATCGACTCCCCTCGATGGCGATCAAGGTAAATATCAAAAATAGCCATGGCTCAATCCGTATAGGCCTCAACGATTAAGCAATGAATCGTACCCTGGGCAGGATTAAGCTCCAATACTTTCAGCGTTGGATAGAAGGCAGCTTCCATACCAGTCCGACCATCCTTGTCATCGGCCTCGCGGAAGTCACAGCAGAGTGCCCGGATAACCCGTTTGGCCCAAAGACGCTGCTCAGTAACGTCGCCGCCTTGTAGCCACGGTTGGAACTCTTTTGGCTCTGGCGCATATTGTGGCTTGACCTCAACAAATATCCGATACTCTCGCTCAGTATCCGCATAGGGTCTTGGCTGGCCACTTCTAATTGTTTCAACCGTATACCTAAACATTAGCAACTCCCGCAACGGCAGACCGCATCAACGGCCCTGGCCCTTGTCTCTTCATCGCAAGCCGCGCACAGGCAAATCTCATCATGATACCCAGTATCTGGGTCTATGCCAAAGCCGATAATGGCCGGAGCGTCGCCTAGCAGCCCACCGCACCTATAGCAATCGCCGCCGGGGCGCGGTGCGCAGCAATCACGCTGCCCAGTAGAATCATGACACTCCAATGGATGGCCGCACATGCAGAATTCCTTATCCCATTGGTGACGGTCGAAATATTCAATCGGCATACACCGATGATAAAGGCGGTGGGTATTGTTGTCAACAACTATCTATCAACCTCCTGCCAACCTAATAGCTAAGTGATAGGAAACAATCATAATATAGTCATATACTTTATAGCAAGCGGTATTGACTTTGACTATTGTTATGTGGTAAAGTGCATGATGCCATCAACCATTACTTTAACCATCAACGGCACCACGGTCGAGATGCCAGCCACGGCCAAGCTCAGGGTCTTCGATTTCGCCCACAAGGATTGGGTATTTAGTATTTGGTTTAGAGCTGGCACAATTGAAATTGATGCTCGCCGCTATCATCCCAATGAGTAACCAAGAGCGCCGCCTATTAGTCAATTGCCGCATCCCCGCCTCTACTTACGCCATCATTGCCCGCCTAGCCGCCAAGGAGGGCCGATCCATTACCAATTGGGCTAGGCAAAGAATAATTGAGGCTGCCGCCTCTCCTATTGATGCTATGAAGCCAATTGACCTTACTAATGGCAGCTTTGAAACCGTCGATTATTGTGCGCTCTGTGGCTGGATAGGCAAACACGCGGGCGATACTCATAACTGCCCAGCCAACGCAGTTGGAGGGGCAAATGGCTAAATTCCGCACCCAATACTACCCTCAATTTGGCGCTCGATTTGACCCTGACGACCGTAAACGCGGCCAGGCATTCCACCCTACCGCCGCTCGGGCCTTAGAGTGGGCCAGGGAATGCCTCAAGGGCAAGGCGGTAGGTGCAAGGGTTATGGTTATGGAAGTAAAGGAACACTTGATATTTGACCTCTATGTTGATGCTGATAAAGAGGTTAAGTGCTTGCGTGCCGCTAAATGAGTAAAGTTGTTACGATAGACGAAGCCTTCCTCGACCCCGACTACGACCCCTGCATCTGCGGCCACCGCCGGGGGCACCACGGCCACGACTCGACAGGTGGTCGATGCTATGGCATGACGCAGGCCCATGGCGGCGACGAGCCTTGCGAGTGCGTTGAATTCCAAGCCGAGGACTCAAGCTCATTGCCCTTCACCCAACTTTCATAGTACAATAGGGGCTGCTTCTGACCTCTTGACCCAGCAAGGAGGCCCAAGGGTGCTAGCCCAGCCGACTGACCACAATCACACCGACTCCGGCAATGCAGCTCGCCTAGTCCTTCAAAACAAAGACAAAATCCTCTATTGCCACGACCTCCGCTCTTGGTTCATCTGGGACGGCAGGCGCTGGGCTCGTGACACTACAGACCAGATCTTCACCTATGCCCGCAAATCGGCCGAAGCCTACATAGCCAGCCCTAAGACCCCCAAGGAAGGAGCCATTCGCACCTTCGCCCGCCAATCCCTTAATGCCAACTCTCTTCGCGCCACTATCGCCCTAGCCGAGAGCATGGCCCCAATCTTAGCTGCCGACTTCGATATCCAGCCCTACCTTCTCAACTTCCTCAACGGCACCTTAGACCTTCGCACTAGCCAAATTCAGCCCCACGATCCAACTAACCGCATAACCAAAATCGTCCACATCAACTATGACCCCGTCGCCCAATGCCCACTTTGGCTTAGCTTCATCGATACCATGCTAGCCGATCGCCAGCCCAACCCCGGCCGCGGCAGCCGCCTCCGAGCCTATCTACAACGAGCGCTAGGCTACTCGATCACTGGCGAGTCTCGTGAGAAATGCATTTTCTTCCTCTTTGGGGCCGCCGATAACGGCAAATCCACCATGCTTTCCATCATCCGTGACTTGATGCGAGAATATTCGACCATCATCCGCGTCGAATCTCTCATGAGCCAATCGAGTGACAACAACACTTTGGCCGACTTGGCCGACCTTAACGGCGTGCGTTTTGCCCAAACCTCGGAGTCAGATAAGGAACACATCTTTAGCCAAGCCAAGTTAAAGCAAATCTGCCAGGGCGGAGGCTTCATCAAGGCCAGCAGGAAATACGAGAACCCAATCATCTTTCTCGAAACCTGGAAACTCTGGTTCGACTCCAACCGAAAACCCCGAATTTCTGACGACGTGGACCAGGCAACCTACAACCGGCTAGCCCCTTTGGAGCTCCTCGTCTCGGTGCCTGAGGACCAGATAGACCGTGATCTACCTAACAAATTAGCCTCAGAATTGCCTGGAATATGTAGATGGCTCGTTGCGGGAGCCAAAATTTGGTACGAAAAAGGCCTTCAGCGGCCGCAGGAAGTTATTGATTCTGTTAGGGCGTGGGCGGCGGAAAGTGACCATTTAAACCAGTTCATCGCCGAATACTGTGAGCGAGGTGACGGTTTTGACACCACTGCCAACACTCTATTTCAAGCCTATGTTACGTGGACCAGCTCGACCTTCACTATTGAGTCTCCGTTTAATCATATAAAATTTGGAGAGCGTATGCGCCTTATTTTCAATAGAATAAGGAGCAGCGATGGCTATCATTACCAAGGCGTCCGCCTCAAGGGAACCCCGCCAACCCGGCCCAATTAGGGCCGATTAACAAAATTTGGCCAGTGCACGTCTATGTATGTTTAGTGTAGGTCTACATACATCGAATAACCCCTTTAATACTTATACTTTATACTACTTAGTGTATGTTGTGTATGTTATAATGGAATATGTGGTAGTCATGCGTGCACGCGCATACAGAAAAAGTGTTCGGCTTTAACATACACAACATACATAGCCCTCGTAAAAATTCTTGTTTTATAATAATTCCTCCGAATCGGTAGGCAGAATTGGGAGGGGGATGAATCAAACAAAAAGCCCCCAAACTGTGCTAGCAGCTGAGGGCTCATTGTTGCTCACTTCTTGATCCGGGAGGTTATCCCACGTCCCGATTCTATCACCTCCTCCAGCGCCAGCGCAAGCGCCAAACTCAGACCCAGGAAAATTTCCATTGACACCACCCTCAAAGTCTTCTACGATGCCTCTAGCCGCCCGCCACGGAATCTCAACGGCATAGGCGGCCTGCTTGCCCGTCAGCTCCCCGACGTGGATGGCGGGTATCGCGCACCTTACCGCGTGAGTGACCGCCAAGCACGCCCAATGAACAATTCAGCCAAATGCTTTTTAGCCCTATACGCACCGCTCATGTTTCCATGCTCTGGCCCGGTCTTTCTTCGCAAGCTACCATTTGCCCGATGGAACTTAATAGAAACAATCGCCATGTGCGACGCTCATTGGGCAATTACTACCATCAAGGCCCAAAATGAAATTAGCTAACGCAATCTCCGGCATAGCCTTAGCCAACGCCCTACGTGCAACTCAGGCCACCGTCAAGGTAATCCTGGCCAAAGATCTGGACCCCCAAGGTAATCCACGAAGGGCATCGCTAACCATAACCCCCCAATCCGCTCTCCTGCTATTAAAATCAAGCACCTGGATCGGCCTAGGCACCCCCACTCGGATCAAAAAGCTCATCGAGCGCGATACCCGGCCTCGCCTTCCCTGGCTATCTTGCTACCGCACCAACGGTAGCCCATCGGTGCCTTACTTTTACGACGAATCGATAATGCGGGCGGGAATTGAACTATAAGTCTATGAAACTAACAGACGAAGCCAAACTAAAACCAGCCCAATGGAGCGCCTCCATCAAGGCCAAGCATGCCGCCCATAACGCCACGGTAACTAGCCGCCAAGTCCAGCGCCGCTTGCTCTTCACCCAGGAATTTGCTCACATCACCCACCAATACGGAGGCGAAGAACGCAAACGGCGGCGTGGAATCGCAAGAACCATAGCCCGTCGAGCGTGGCATGAATCCAGGGTAGCTGCATAATGCCAATCCCAGCCAGCCTCAGGAATGCCCATTCCTGGCCATTAGAAGCCCAGCCTAAACCCCCATGCGCCACCTTCCTGAGCCAATCCAATTCTGCTACACCCTCAATGGCAAACTATTCGCTGTAACAACCAGCCAGACCTATCGCGTTCGTACTCGTAAGCGTTGGCGCGATAAGAATAAGGCCTTTGCCAACATGGCTTTATTCTCCAATACTTCTATCGGCCGTAACCAACCAGCCAACTGCTCCGGAGCCTAAATGCAACCATCCACCCCTCTAACGCCAGCCCAAATCATGGTGATCCAGCAAAAATTCGACCTGGCGAGCGCCACTCAAGCCTTCCCCGGCCTATTTACCCAAGTCTCTTCGGCGCTCGTGCCTCCAGCATCAGAGGCAATTTTCCTCTTCACCAAGGAACCCGACGGCTCGACCATCATGGCCAACGCCAATATCTCAGCCACCGCGCGCGCCATTCGCTGCCAAGCGCTGGTCGCCAAAGGCTATGCGCCGCTAATGCTCTTTGGCCTCTGCTGGCTTGGCTACGATCATTTCCAATGGTACAAGGAAATGCGCGACGCTGGCATTACCTACTACCCTCCGCGCTTCATCGAGACCACCCAAGGCCTCCGGCTCCAACCCAATCTCGGCGAACCCGGCCAGTTCGCATTGCCCGGTGCCTTCCACCCCGGCATGGGCCTGCTTGGCCCCTACCCAACCACCAAGCCCGAGGAATGGATTTCGATCCCCGACGTAAACAGCCTGCTCGTTCCCGGTGCCGACATCGACAAGCTACTAAGGGAAATGTTCTAATCCACCCGCCGTGGCGCTCTTGGCCGCGTGGCCGGCGTGGGGAACATCTCGAACAGTTTGAAGGTGCTGATGGTGGACTTGCTCATGGTAGCATTCCGTCTCTAAGGGCTTGGCAAATCGTCTCAAAAGCCCCATGGCTGAGGGTTAACGTGTACGGCGGCCCTCCTGCCTTCATCTGGGCCAGCGGCAGGCAATCTAAGGCCATCTCAAGACCAAGGGCGTATTCGCAAACAGCCACAACATCAGCATCATCGTCCTCATTACCAAATACTCGATTGGCGGCCAAGGTGCCTTCTATGTCCGGTCTCTTGAGGTCAGGCATGGTAGGTCACCACTTTGTAACGGTCATGCGCGTAGTTCAATTCAGCATTGAGACGTGAACAGAGGGTATCGGCCTCGGAGCGGTTCGTCAGTTTAGCTTTGATGTAGCCGTATCGAATGTTTTGGATTACGTAGAAGGTGTTTTGCAACGGGGATACTATATTAGTCCCCGCTGGAAAAGAGTCCTGATTGTACTCGCGGATCGCATCCGCCAAACTGATGAAGTGCTTCTTAGTCATAAGCTACTAGACATCCTTCCGTTTCTGACCGACTTCTAAAGTCAATCCGCTGGCCCACCCGTGTTAGGGATGGGCTAGCAGGTTACTCTATGGGTTTCTGCCTTCCGGCTTGTCGATGGAAGAGCTAATCCGTATTCGCCAAATACTCGATGATTCGCTGTAGCTGGGCCATTCCCTTGAACCGCTTTCGCCCCTTCATGACGGTTTGGTTTTCCATCACGTTCAGGCAGATGAAAAGCGCTTGCATGCGGGGATCGCTAGGCTTGAACATGGCCTAGCTTTGCCTCTTGGCGCGTTTCAGCCGACAATAATTCTCGCTGGGCTCTTTCACGCACGGCATGATCCTATAGCATTCGCGATCAAGCTTCACACCGTCACCAGCCAGATTCCTGATGCTCTCAGCAATAGCGTCTTCTACTCCATCACCCTCTAACGCGCCAGTACTAAACCCTTTTCGTCGCGCTTTTTCAACATCTTTGCACGTTCGAGAGTGGATCTCAACAAACAACCCGCGTAGCACGTCTTGATACTGTGTGTTAGGCATGTTCCATGGTTAGTATGCCACTGACCGTAATTGTTGTCAACAATTATTTATCCTTTGTTATCAACAACCTTGTGGAAATCTTCCACCCCTTGGGCTAGTGCCCCAAATGCTCCGCATGCATTGAACGCAATAGAGCAGATTCCAGCACTGATATAACCAGCGTGGATCAACAGAGCAGCAACAGGGACACATAGCCTTGCTTTTAGATCGTAATTGCCGTGGCGATTTCATTGGTTCATTCTCCCTTCAATTGGTTTGCCTACTGACCCGAATAATAATCCCGGCACCATGAACACGTCGCGGTCAGCTGAGGTCGCGTGCATTGGGATTTGTAACAGGCCACTGCGCCCTGATTGTTCCGCGTTTCACAGCCCTTGCAACGATGGGAATGCTTTCCACGCGGAAATGGTCCGGTATACGGCATGGATCGTGGGCCAGAGCCAACCTTCGGTACGGTTGGTGCAACATAAACCGCGCGTCGTTCGGCTTCCAGGA
>Ga0210410_10001478_pt1 | contig 22119 bp, 26 predicted proteins | sample IncBWC4MmetaG_FD_161058 | JGI IMG/M metagenome (GOLD analysis project Ga0210410, IMG submission 161058) | Forest soil microbial communities from Barre Woods Harvard Forest LTER site, Petersham, Massachusetts, United States - Inc-BW-C-4-M | ecosystem: Environmental > Terrestrial > Soil >... | reverse complement strand
GAGAAAGAGCGTGCCCTTGTCGGCTAACTCAAATTTGCCGGGCTTGCTGGCGACCGCTCCGGTGAACGCGCCCTTTTCGTAGCCGAAGAGTTCGCTCTCCAATAAGTTTTCCGGGATCGCGGTGCTGTTGATCTTCAGAAACGGACCGGTGGCACGCCGCGACTTTTCATGGATGGCGCGAGCAATCAAATCTTTGCCGACTCCGCTTTCGCCGCCGAGCAAAACGGTAGAGTTAGTGGGCGCCACGCGCTCTACCAGGGCCAGAACTTCCTGCATCTTCGGGCTGCGCGCCACTACGTTGGGGTGGGCATATTTTTTCCCCAGCGCTTCGCGCAGCGAACGGTTTTCCTCGCGCAGGTCGCGGACGTCCAATTCCTTGCGGACCACCATCCGCATCTCGGCCAGCGAAAACGGTTTCAGCACGTAGTCGCTGGCGCCGGCCTTCATGGCTTCCACCGCGGTCTCGACCGAACCAAAAGCGGTCATCACCACCACAGGCAGCGCGGCATTCTGATGCTTGACCGCATGCAGAAATTCCAGGCCGTTCATGCCGGGAAGCTTTAAATCGGTAAGAACCAGATCGATGGAATTCTCGCGCAACAACTTCAGGCCGGCCTCGGCATCGCCGGCGGAGAAAGTACTGAAGCCGTCTTCTCCCAGATTCAGCTCCAGCAGGCGGCGCATTTTTGCCTCGTCCTCGACGATCAGGATGGCAGGCATGGGTGTCCTGGGAGGTTGCTCATGAGATCACCAGATGACGTGCTGCAGACGGCGTGTCCGCCTTCGCCGTGGGGAAAAATAAAACGAAACACGTTCCGCTTCCAGCCTTCGCCGTTCCAGGCCGCCCATTGTTCGAACCGGCATCTTCGATGCGGATGTTGCCGTGGTGGCCGTCCATAATTTTGGAAACGATCGAAAGTCCCAGACCCACGCCAGTTTTTTTCGTAGTCACGAAGGGGTTGAAAATTTGCTCGCGAAGTTCCATCGGAATTCCTGGCCCAGTGTCCGAGATGCGCACCGCGACTCCTTCTGACTCTCCCGTGCGTGATCTTGCGGCACTTACGCGCAACCGTCCTCCGCCGCTCGCTTCACTCATCGCGTCATACGCGTTTTGCACAATGTTCACCAAAGCTTGTTCACACAAGCCTTCGTCCAGCGCGACCGGGGGCAGATCGCGGTCATAATCTTTTTCCACGCTGATGACCGCGCCTTTCCATGCCCGAGCCACGTCCTCCAGCGCGCGATCGAGGACCACGGTTACATCCTGCGGAGAAAGGTCGGCGTGAAGGGGACGCGCGAAATCCAGGAATCGAGTGACCAGCGCGCTGAGCCGGTTAGTCTCCGTGGAAATGTAGCCCGCCAGTTCGGTGGAGAGCGCATCGGACTGACCCAGCTTCTGACTTAACATTTCCGCCGAGCCTTTGATTACACCGAGCGGATTGCGAATCTCGTGGGCTAACCCTGCCGAAAGCTGACCCAACGCGGCTAGGCGTTCCGATCGCCGGGCCTCAGCTTGCGCCTTCTCCAGTTGGCGATTGGTTTCCGCCAATGTTTCCGCCAGTTCCTGATAGCGCCGGGTTTGCCGCCGGTTCTCGACCACAAAGCGATTTACCACCATCGCCGCCAGAAAGAAAAACAGAATGCGGATCGCCAGCTGCGCGTAGCTTTCTTCGGTAATCTCATATTCCTGCAAGGCCGGATAAAGATACGAACAGTATCCGACGCCTGACAGCAGAGTCCAGGCCAGCGTGCCCCAGGGTCCGAAATATTCCGCGGCCGTGACCACGGGCAGAAAATAAATGGGCCAGTAACTGCTGTTGATGCTGAGTTCACCGGTGTGATCGATGAGTAACGTCGCCAGCGCAATTTTGAGCAGGACCAGATAAAACGGCCCGCGGCGCGGAACCCGCGCGACCATCCATCCCTCGCCCAGTTGAATCACTCCAAACGCGAGCAGGATGAGTTGCTTGTGGCCTTCTTCCACGGGATGCAGCAGAGCCAGACCCGCCAGGAATACGATCCATAACAGATCCATCCAATTAATCGTCGGGCGCTTCGTTTCGGTCAGTCCGCTTTCGTTCGGCATCGTGCGCGTGAACCTGCTTCGCAAAAAACTTGCCGGAAGAGTTCGCGCTCTCCCGGCATTATTTTATTCGCATCTGCGAACCCTATCACACCGCGAACGTGTTACCGGCCTTTCTTCGAAGGCTTGGCAGAAGGCGGAGGCGGAGCCGGATGCGATTGCTGGTGTTGCGGCGGTGGCGGAGCCGGCCTCTGCTGCTGCCACTCGTGGAACTTCTGTTCCTGCTGCTGCTCCTGCTGCGGATTGCGCTCCTGCACCGGAGGCGCTGGCTTCACCAGCGGATGCGTCTCCTGCGGCGTGGGTCGTGCCTCTTCCCGCGGCATCGAGTTGGACGGTGCCGTAAAACTCCGGTTCGTCGGTTGCGAGTTGCGGTTTTCCGGCTGCGGGCTGCGACTCTCCGGCTGCGAGCTGCCTTGCTGCTCGTAGACTCGTGGTTGCGTGTTCGGCATCGGCCGTACCTGGCTGTTGTTGCCGCCGGGCGGAGTGAACGGACGGAAGCCATCTTGCGAAGGCTGCGTGCGCCCGCTCGGATTCTGATTCATCTGCACCGGCCGCGCTGGTGCCGCTTGTCTAACCAGCGCTTGCTGATTCAAATGCCCTCCCGCCTCCGCTTGCCGTTGCTCCATCGAGCGCGGCGGCGCCGGAGGTACTCTCACGGCCACCACCGGACGATTGATCACTGCGGCCGGCGGCTTTACCGCGACTGGACGGCCCGCACCCAGCACGCTGCTGCGAACCGGCTCCACGCTCGCGACATGAGTCACAGGAGCCGATTCGATTTCCCTCTGATTCACTTTTACGATGTTCTGCGCCACCGGCCGCGCGTTCGCAAATGTCTCGTGCGATACCACCGTTACGCCGTTATTCACGTGCTGGTTGACGTAAGTAACGTTGGTGACATTCGTGGTCTTGTTGATCACAACCGTGTTGTATACGTTGGTGATCTTAGTGACGTTCACCGTCGTATTGGTAATGTTGACGTTATTCACGTAGCCGCGGCTCACATGGTATCCGGGAACGAACACTTCTCCCGGCCCCAGCGGGAACCATCCCACTGAAACTCCCACTCCAACGTGAAAGCCTCCGCCGCCCACGAACGCGACCAACGCCGGCGCCCACACCGGACGGATCACTACCGGGCCCGGCACCCAGAACCAGCCATTGCTCACGAACGCCCAGCGCCCGTAGTGGAAAGGTGCGAATCCCCACGGCTCATCTTCAACCCACGTCCATCCCCACGGGCCAACATAGGCCCAGTGGCCGTAACGATACGGAGCCCATCCGCCAACGATGGCGCGCGGCCTCCAGCACGGCCCATAACCGGCCACGTAGCTCCAGTCACCATATTCGTCGAGGTCTTCGTAGCCGGTCATCTCGCGCGAAACATAATTCGCTGAGTCCGCATGATCTTCGCGGTCGTCACGCTCGAACGCCCACTGTTCGAACCCATCCTGGTCGGGAATCTGACCGAGGTCGTAGTCAAGATGATCGCTGCCGGTGAACGTTGCCGCCTGGCCAGCGACCACGGTATAAGAAAGTCCGCCGCCGGTGACGCGGCCGCGCCCATGCCACACGGTAGTGGTGCTGGTGTTGCCGTCTTCGCTCACGTCGACGCGATATTCGCCGGGCTGCAACAGGGTGAACGCCAGATTCGGCGCGTCGATTTCGTAAGTATCGTCATCGTCCACGTGGCGCACGCGCACGATCAGCGACCCTTGCGCCAAACGAATCTGCGTGGTGTGATCGTCGAGTGTCAACAGCGTGATGCCCGTCTTCGCGCCCAAACGAATCGCCGCCGAGCCGATATGAACTTCGGCGCGCGAATTTTCATCCGCCCACAAATCGTCACCGCTCACGATAGGACGGTTCGGCACCGCCGTGACCCAGTCATTTTCTCCCGCGGGACGAAACGAGACTGAGCCTTCCGAGAAGTTCAACCGGCCGACGCGCCCCGGAGGATCCTCATCCTGATTTTGGTCCTGCGCCGCCTGATCTTGCGGCTGATCTTGACTAGTTTGATCTTGACCAGGCTGATCTTGCCCCTGTGCATACGCCTGATCGGGCGGCGGAGGGGAATCTTGCCCTGCGGCAATCATCGCCGACAGAGCGAATATCGATACGGTGAGCAGTACCATCCAGGCCCACAACTTGCGTGTTTTCATATCCTCGCCTCGACGGAGCGGAGTCCGTGCTGGGTCAATCTTAACCACATCGATGTAAACCCAAAAGTGAGAGTTAAGTTTCCGGGTCTGGAAGTGACTGGCCGCGAAGACGTTGCGGGTTGTTGCGGGCTAAAAGTAACGAAGCACCTCGCCCTTGTCCCTCCGTTTTTTGGAGGGACCAGGGCGGCGAATTTGACTCTCAGCGGCGGCAGCTTTCAGCTCTTCATCTTTGGACGCTGACACGTGTCCACGATCTTCTTCGGATCGATCGCGTCCTTGTCCACTTGCTCTTCCAGAATCTTGCCGTCTTTTCCGATGAGGAAGTTCACGCGGCGAGCGGCCTGATATTGATCTTTATAGATACCGTACTCGTGGGTTACTTTGCCGCCCCAATCGCTCAGCAGGGGGAAGGTCACTCCAATTTGGTCGGCGAAGGCTTTGTTGGCGAAGGCACTATCCATGCTCACACCCAGGACCTGGGTGTCGGTAGCTTCCAGCGCTTTCAGGTTCTGCTGGAAGTTTTTCATTTGCTGGGTTCAACCACCGGTGAAGGCGAAAATATAAAACGCCAGCACAACATTTTTCTTGCCGCGATAATCGCTGAGCTTTACATCTTTCAGGTCATTGCCGTCGAAATGTTTGAGGGTGAAGTCGGGAGCCATGTCGCCGACTTTCGGCATATCCTGCGCGGCCATGGGCAGCGCCGCCGCCACAGCCAGCGCCGCCGAAAGTAGCGTCGGCAAGATTCTCGATCGCGTGTTGCGCATGAAACCTCCTGATGGAATCTGCGATAAGCATATCCGGTCTGGGCGCGGCGGTAAACTCGGAAGCGCGGGAGTAACTTTGAAACATCGTTTCACATTGCCCTAACCGGAGGGAAACAGTACATTCAGGGCGGAGCCTGCATCCTGGTAGCTCGACCGAAGTAGCGTGATTAATTTAGCGCGATCAATGTAGCGCGACAAAGCCGATGAACCTGCGCACCATTAACGATATTTTCTTCACCGTAATCGAGCGCAATCTCGATTGCGTGATGCAGCACCGGGTCGGCGAACAGTGGCAGTCTGTTTCTACGCGGGAGTTTGGGTGCAGCATCGCGCGCATCGCGAGCCTGCTGCAATCATGGGGGATTGGCAAGGGCGACCGGATTGCCATCCTCAGCGAGAATCGTCCGGAGTGGGCTGAGGCCGACATCGCGATCCTGCTGATCGGCGCGGTGACAGTTCCGCTTTACACCACATTGACGCCGGAGCAGACCTCATTCGCGCTGAACGATTGCGGTGCGCGAACGATTTTTCTTTCCTCGAATCTTCAACTTCGGAAGCTCGCGGGCGTTCTCGCGCAGACGCAACTGGAAAAAATCATCGTCATGGATGACGTCGATCTCAGTGGCGACTTCGCGGGCATTGCGGGGCGATGCCTGCAAATGAGCAAGATCGTCGTCGAAGGCCCCGATTCTCTCGACGCAGACGTCTCAAAGCTGGCCAGATCGATCGGCCCCGACGATCTGGCGACCATCGTCTACACCTCGGGAACCACCGGCACTTCCAAGGGCGCCATGCTGACCCATGGCAATATCGCCTCCAACATTCAATGCTCGTTGCTGGGTTTCAATATGGAGCCCGGCGAAGTCAGTGTTTCGTTCCTGCCGCTCTGCCACATCACCGCGCGTCACCTGGATTTCGCCATGCTCTATCACGGCGTGACCCTGGCCTATTGCGCGTTCATGGACCGTTTGCCCGCAACCCTGCTCGAGATTCGTCCTTCGGTGTTTGTGGCCGTTCCGCGCGTTTACGAAAAAATCTATGCGCAGGCGGAATTGAAATCGCAGGGCTTTCCCAAGCGCTCCGTCTTCGATTGGGCGCTGGAAGTGGGGCGCGAGTGCAAGCCGGAGATTCTTGCCGGGCGCACCCCTGCCTCGCGCCGCTGGAAGATCGCCAACAAGCTGGTGTTTTCAAAAATTCGCGAGGGCATGGGCGGACGCGTCCAAACCTTCATCTCCGGAGGCGCACCGCTGGGCCGCGAACTTGCCGAGTGGTATGCGACCGTCGGCATTCGCATTCACGAAGGCTACGGCCTTACCGAGACTTCTCCAGTCATCGCGCTCAATACGCCCGCCCATCATCGCATTGGCACCGTGGGCAAAGTAATGCCGAACCTGGAAGTGCGCATCGCCGAAGACGGCGAAATTCTGGTGCGTGGCCCGTCGATTTTCAAGGGTTACTGGAACCGTCCGGAAGAAACCGCGGCTGCGTTTGTCGACGGCTGGTTCAAAACCGGCGACATCGGCAACCTCGACGCCGACGGCTATCTTTCCGTCACCGACCGCAAGAAAGACTTGATCAAAACTTCAGGCGGAAAGTTTATCGCGCCGCAGCCCATTGAGAATTCTCTCAAGCTAAATCCGCTGGTGGGCACGGCGGCGATTCTCGGCGACAAACGCAAGTTCGCCGCGGTGCTGATCTCCCCCAATTTCGCGGTGCTGGAAAACTGGGCGCGGGCCAACGATGTGGCTTTTTCGTCGCGCAGCGATTTAATCGCCCAGGCGAGAGTGCAGGCGCTGTATGAAGAAGCGGTCGAGGGCATCAACCAGAATCTGGCGCGCTTTGAAAAATTGAAGCGCGTGCTGCTGGTCGCCGAAGAATTTTCCGCCGACAACGGCGCGCTCACGCCCACCATGAAGCTTCGCCGCCGCGTGATCGAGGAACGATATCGCGCCCAGATCGATGATCTGTACGCCAAAGCCGAGGCCGAACCGGTACCGACGCCCTGATCTCTGCCGTAACCGCGCTTGCCACAACCCCCCGCAACGTGCACAATACTCATGGAGCCCCGGCGTGGCCGCGCGGAAAAGAGTATCCCGCGGCCGGACTGGCGCATCGAATAGCTGTAGAGCAAGTAGTGGCTTCAACATCCCCGCAGGCTGGGCGCGTCTTCGCATATCGCGAACGCGCAGTGAGCCGGCTGGAGCTGCTGAGTTAGCTTTCAACATCCCCGTTCCAGATTGAGTCAGCGAGCAGTTTCGCGGACGCGTCTTTTGGAGCTGAAAGCGGTCACTGGATATGGCTACGGTTGCGGCGGTTTGCAGTCTCGAAAATTATCTCGTACTTCCCGATCACACCATGGATGAACGCATTCGTGCGGCTCGCGAAATTCTGGGCCGCGACGTGGTGATTCTCGGGCACCATTATCAGCGCGATGAAGTCATCCGCTTCGCCGATTTTCGCGGCGACTCCTACAAGCTCTCAAAAGAGGCAGCCAAGGCCGGCGGCAAATACATTATTTTCTGCGGCGTGCATTTTATGGCCGAAAGCGCCGACGTTCTCGCCCAGCCCGGCCAGATCACGATTCTTCCCGACCTCAATGCCGGATGCTCCATGGCCGACATGGCCGAAATCACGCAGGTTGAAGATTGCTGGGAGCAATTGGTGCGCGCGGGAGTGACCGACGATTCCGGCCAGGGCGTCACCCCGGTTACTTACATCAATTCGACGGCGGCGATTAAAGCTTTTGTCGGCGAGCGCGGAGGCGTGATCTGCACTTCCTCGAACGCCGCCGGCGCGATGAAGTGGGGCCTGGCGAAAAATTCCAAACTATTATTTCTCCCCGATCAACACCTCGGCCGCAATACCGGATATTCCCTCGGCATCCCGCTCAATGAAATGGTGGTCTGGGATCCTTACATGATCAATGGCGGCGTCACTCCAGACCGCCTGCGCGCCGCGAAAATAATTCTCTGGAAGGGCCACTGTTCAGTTCACCAGCGCTTTCTTCCCGAACACGTCGACAATGTCCGCGCGAAATATCCTGGGATTCGAGTCATCGTGCATCCCGAATGCCGCTGGGAAGTCTGCCAGAAAGCCGACGCGCAAGGATCCACCGAAAGCCTGCTGAAGATGATTCGAGAAGCTCCATCCGGCAGCAGCTTCGCCGTCGGCACTGAAATTCATCTGGTCAACCGCATGGGCAAAGAATTCGCCGCTGAAGGAAAGAAAGTCATCACTCTCGACCACTCCGGCTGCCTGTGCACGACCATGTATCGCATCTCGCCGCAGCATTTGTGCTGGGTGCTGGAAAACCTGGTCGAGGGCAACGTCGTCAACCAGATCAAGGTGAAAGATGACGTGAAGCACTGGGCAAGAGTCGCGCTGGATCGAATGCTGGAGATTCAGTAGACCGTCGTTGGTCGTTGGTCGTTCGTCCTTGGTCGTTGGCTAAGAACGAACGCGGACAAGCTTGAGAAGAGATCGACAGTTATACGCAGCTACAAGCTTTCCGAAGCCGTCGGAGTCAGAGGCCAACGACCAACGACGAACGACCAACGACGACTCACACTGTATAGAGTAAAATAAACCTGCCCCCATGTCCTCTCGCACCTTCACTCTCGAGGAAGCGCAGTCTCTGCTCTCCGTGCTCGAATCGCTCTTGCGCACTTCCATCGCCAGCAAGAAGTTGATGGAAGAGGTCGATGCCGAGATGGCTGCATTGCAGCACCGCATTTTTCTGAACGGCGGCACCAACGTCGACGTAGTACCGCTGGCCCGCCGCAAGGCCGAGCGCACGAAAGCCGAGCAGCGCCTGCGCGATGCCTTCGCCGAGATCGATGCCATCGGCGTGCAGGTCAAAGACCTCGACATCGGACTCCTGGATTTTCCCTGTGAAGTGGATGGCCGGATCATCTTGCTGTGCTGGAAGATGGGAGAGAAGTCCATCACGCACTGGCACGGCACGCAGGAAGGTTTTGCCGGACGCAAACCCATCGACGAACGCATCGCAAAAGCAAAACCAACGAACTAGCAAGCAGCGGAAACTGCCCTCACTGCTGAGGCTGACCTCCGCCGTTCACCTTCACGCCGATCCCCAGAAACGCGATAACCGCCCGCAACTGCAATCCCTGCTCAGACTTGGTTTGCCGGTCTTCCAAGGTGTGCCCCGCCGAGATGTGCCCCGCCGAAGTGTGCCCTGCAAGTCCGCGCAGCCGCTCATGATAGCGCTGGGCGATATAACGCAATCGAATCCGGGCCTCGTCCTGCTCGGTGTCGACGGCGCGGCGCAACTCGCCCGCTAGTTTCTCGATCTTTCCGGGATCCTGTTCCTTCGCCAACCGCTGGCACACGGTCCGAATGCGCGCATCGGTACTCACTTCACCCATGATCTACACCACTTCCTCCCCGTAGACTTGCCAACAAAAGACTGCCAACAAAAGACTGCCGGCAACACACGGCCCACCATTTGATTCGACGCGCTTCCGCAGGTGCCCGCAATCGGGACGATCACTTAGGGCAACCTCCCTAGAGTCAAGCAGTTGCGGGTCTACGGGCAACGCCCTCGGCTGCCTCCCGGCGTTTGCTAAGTTACACATTCGCTTGGACTTACTAAATTTGCAACACTTTTCGCGAAGCCGGGTTTATTTGACCAGTAGAAATTTCCATCGGAGGTCGGGCGGAAGGTCGGCTCGAATTCCAGAGGATTTTTTTGTTCGATCGATTGGTCGGACAAATTTGGTTCGGACAAATTGGTTCGGGCAGATTGGTTCGGACAAATTTTGACCGGATAAATTTTGACCGCCTCGCCCGGGGGGTTTGGACGCGAGGCAAGGGGAACTGATCATGAACTTCGTTCGCTCCGCAGCTCGCTCATTTTTCATGCGGCCTTCAGCCCGATCTTCGATGCGCCAAGCTTCGATGCGCTGGTTTTCCTGCGCAATTCTGTGCGCAACTTTGATGTTGTCGTTTTCGGCCGCATCATTCGGCCAGGTATTTGTCTCGGTGCGCGTGGGCCCGCCCGCGCTGCCCATTTACGCGCAGCCGCTCTGCCCCGGCCCCGGCTACTTCTGGACTCCCGGCTATTGGGGATGGAACGATGGCGGCGGCTACTATTGGGTTCCCGGCACATGGGTAGTCGCGCCGGTCGGCCTGCTCTGGACTCCCGGCTACTGGGGATGGGGCGGCGGCTTCTACGCCTGGCACGCTGGCTACTGGGGACCGCACATCGGTTTTTATGGCGGCATTAATTACGGCTTCGGATACGGCGGCGTAGGCTTCGCAGGCGGCGAGTGGCGTGGCGGAGCGTTCTATTACAATCGCGCCGTCACCAACGTCAGCGTCACCAACGTGACCAACGTCTATACCCACACGGTGGTTGAGAATACGACCGTGACCCGCACCAGCTTCAACGGCGGCGAAGGCGGAGTCAAGGCCGCTCCCACGCCGCAGGAACAAGTCGCCGAGCACGAAACTCACACCGCGCCCCTGGCCGCGCAGGCGCAACATGAAACCGCCGCCAGCCAGAATAAGGCGAACTTTGCCTCGGAAAACCACGGACGTCCTGCCATCGCTGCGACCGCCAAGCCCGGCGACTTCAGCAGCCGCTCGGCGGTTTCGGCCAAGGCCGCGGGTGGCGAATATCACGCTCCGGCAATGTCGCCGAAAGAGGCGCGTGGACCGTCCACGCCTCCGGCATCGTCTGCGGCAGCCAAGTCCGCGAACTCCAACAACGGATTCCGCTCCTTCACTCCGCCAGCGAAGAACGAAACCAAGCCGGCGGCAACCAGTTCGAATTCAAAGACGTCGAATCCGACGACGTCGGGTGCGAATAGCGAACGTCAGCCCGCGTCGCACGGAAGTGGCACCATGTCAGGCGGGAACCGGCCGAGTGAAACGCGCCCGGCCAACCAGTCGCACCCCGCGCCAGCCGCAAAGCCCGCTCCGCCGGCGAAGAAGGCTGCTCCTCCAGCCCGGAAACAGAGGGAGCCCCGAGAAGGCCGAGGCAAGAGCCGCTAATGTGTTTGAGGGCGGAAGAGCGACCGTTGTGGAAAGCATTGCCAGGCGAACCGCCCCGTTGTTAGCAGTGACGTGGAAGAGCGGCGCTTCAGCGCCGCGTCAGGGGGGCAAAATTTGTTGGGCTTTAGCCCCCGAGGGATTTTTTCGCGCAAGCCGCGCGGGATAGGTCGTTCTATCCGCGAAGGAGTTCGCGGAGGCAGTTCGCGGAAAACGAAGCTCGCATGGCACCGATGGTCCCACGACCTGCCGTGCCGGATAGCCGAAAACTTCTTCTGCTACAATTTTTACAGCCGTCGCGGCCCCGGCCTCGACGATCGATTGAGTTCGAGCCCAAGCGGCTCAAAGCGAGCAGGCGCACCCAAGGAGCCTCAACCAACATGTCGTCCGCGAAACAAAAACTCCGCCTGACCGGCGCCCTCGCCGCACTCGCCACCCTAGCCCTGGCCGTAAGCTGCCGCGGCTTCTTCATGAACCCTACGTTGACCTCGATTGCAATTTCTCCGACCGCACCAACAGTGGAGGAGACTAAGACTTTGCAGCTCCAGGCTTTTGGGACCTACGACGACGGCACTCGCGCTCAGGTAAAGAGTGGAGTTTCCTGGTCGAGCGATACCACAAATGTCGCTACCATCGATCCGAATACCGGAATTCTTACGGGCGTGACCACGGGAACCGCTACTATTACGGCAAGCGCTCAGGCATTGAGTTCGACTGCCACGGCCACCGTATTCATTGTCATCGACTCGATCTCGATTTCCCCCACGACCGCTAACATCACGACCACGACCGGCAGCGCGAATTTTACTGTTAGCGGCACCTCGAACGGAAAAACGATCCCTCTCTCCAGCGCAGCGGTCCTTACAGTGGAGTCAGGAGGGGTTGTTACGACGCTCATCACCTGTGTGTACGACCAAGTCTCGCAACAGATCTGTACAGATGCTTCGGCCCCTACCGGTACGTATCAGGTAGTCGCGTCTTACCCGGGTTCGTCGCTCACGGCTACGGCGACTCTGACAGTGCCGTAAGTTCAGCCAATAGCTAATGGAAAGTTGGGGTGCCCCATTTCTCGCCGCTTTTGCGAGAAGTGGGCTCTCGATACTCCGAGCTCATCGGGTTTTTGATCCCTCAAGAAATTGTGGACAGGGACCGACTCGCGCCGAGCGGAAGAAGTAAGCTTCCCACTTCTCGCAAGAGACGCGAGAAATGGGGCACCCATTTAATAACTTTGCGCCTTAATAACTTCGCGCCCCTGTCATGATTTCTCGTGGAACGAATCACGCGCCTAGTAACTGAATCTTCTCGGCACTCGCTGCAGCGCGCAGGTCATGATCGAGACTCGCCAGTGGCAAACCCCGGCGCAATGCCACTTCCAGATACGCCGCGTCATACAGCGTGAGTTTGTGCCGATGGGCCAGTCGCGTCGTTGCTCCCCAGGCTTGCCGGTCGGTTTCCGGATCGAGTTGAATTGGCAACAGAGCCAGGTCGGCCAGAGTGCTGTCGCGAAAATCGGCGCCGTGACGGCCGCGGCGCACGCCCATCTCCAGAATGTTTGCGACCTCAAGCCGCCAAAGTCCAGGCACCCACGCGCCGCTCTCACTGAGCAAGTCAAAGGCCCGCGCGACTTCGGGCGTGGTTTCGTCGCTGTAGATCCACGCCAACGTGACCGAACTGTCCAGGACGAAGCTCACGGACGCCCCTGATCTCTCCACTGCTTGAGGGTCTCCCAGTCGAACGAATCGGCGACGGACCGGCCTCGCTTGGAACCCTTGGCTTGCAACTTTTTCGCGCGCGCGCGAATGCGCTGATACACCGAGCGGCTCTGGCTTTGATCCACTCGCCCGACATTGGGAACGAGCCGCGCCACCGCTTTGCCGTGCCGCGTGATAATGACTTCTTCTCCCCGTTCGACCCGGTCGAGCAACGATCCAAGCTTGTTCTTCGCTTCAAACGCCCCGATTTCATGCATAATGACGCACCTTCAAGTTAAGCTAGATCAGTCTAGCTTAAGATTTCTTGCGAAACAACCAGTGGAAGGGGTTGGCCGAGGACCGACGACCCAGGACGAACGACGAAGTCCTGTGATATTCTAAATACACGTATTCACCATATCGCCATGGCCACCTCCATCCGACTCTCCGAAGCAGCCGAGGAACGTCTCGATTTTCTTGCCCAGCAGACGGGACGCACCAAGGCTTTCTATTTGCGCCAGATCATCGAGAACGGCCTGGACGACTTGGAAGACTACTATCTCGCGGCCGATGTTCTGGAGCGGGTTCGCAAGGGCGAGGAAAAAATTCATTCCAGCGCACAAGTGAGAACTGACCTTGGCTTGGACAGTTGATTACACCCACACCGCCAGAACACAGCTGAAAAAACTGGACAAGCCCGTTGCGCGACGCATTCTCGACTTCATGGACAAACGCGTCGCGCTTCAGGAAGATCCGCGCGCGTTGGGCAAGGCGCTTACCGGCCCTCTTGGCGCTTTATGGCGTTACAGAGTTGGAGACTATCGCGTGATCTGCGAGATCCAGGACGGGGCCGTAAAAATTCTCGTGGTCAGAATCGGTCATCGCGGCGACCTCTATCGCTGAGAACGGAAACAGTCTTCCGATTTACGCTTCGAGGCTGATGTGGCAGATGCGGCCGACGATGTGCTCGGAGAACGACCGGCGGTCTTCGACGGGAAGCACTTCGATTGGGGCGGAGGGGTTGTGCGGGCGCAGAATCAGGTTGCGGCCGGCGGCTTCGGCGTAGCGGATGGAGAAGTTGTGTCCCTTCAGAACCGCATACAGATTCGATTCCTCGCTGCGGTAGGGATTCAGGGAGTTGTAGTGGCGGTCGATCAGGAGCACGGCGCCGGGCGCGAGGCGCGGAGTCATGCCGTGGGCTTGCTCGGCGTCGACCTTGATCAGCACAAAACGTACCCAACTGTCTCGTTTGCCTTCCACGTCAGGTCTCAGCTTGGCTAGAAAACTTTTTTGAAATTTCAGGATTTTGTGGATGTGCTGCTGAACGATCGCGGGCTTGGTGGCGGCGACGGACTCGACCAGGGGAACGTTTTCGTAGTCGTCGTCGCTGGGGGGCAGGATGGTGGCGCGCTGGTTTACCTCGGAGGGATCGAGCAGGTCGAGGACGGAGAGATGCTGTACCACTAAAACTTTATCCATGCCTTCGAGGCTTAGGCCGCGCTTCTTGTTGAGAAAGTTGGAGATGTGGGCCTGTTTGAATCCGGTCTGCTGGGCCAGGCGAAGTCCGGTCAGGTCGCCTGCACGGATGCGCTCCCAGAGAATCTTGCGAAGGTTTTCCTGCAGGAGCTTGAATTTCATGCCGGGAGTATACCATCGGAAAGTTGCAGCGAAAGATCCTGTCACTTCAGCTATGCCGCCAATGGCTCACCTTGCTGAAAAGTTTTAGCCGCAGGGGGCTTGCCCGTCACCGCCCAGCGGCTTAAGCCGTGCGCTTTTTGCCCGCTCAGTCGGCATGCCTGAAGGCAAAGCCCGGATACGGATCTTTTCAAATCCCACGACAAACGGCATTACAACTAAAGCTACAAACGGCATCCTACAAATTACTGCCCCTGCCGAACCTCGCTCAAGCGGCGGATCGAGGAGTAAAAGTTTTCCACAGACAGGCATTGTCCATCCAACCGGTAGTGTCCTAACAGTGCGTTGTTTTTCAAAAAGGAGAAAAATGGGGAAGAAAAACGGAATGCAGATCGTGGTGGATAGCGATGTTCAGGCGGTCTTAGAGTTCATGCAGGCGAATCTTCCAGCCGATAAATTGCTCGGAGTAGCAGATGGTATACCGGAGATGGCAAGGCTCCTTTGGAAACAATACCCTCAGGAGCCTTGCCCTGTCATGGTACTACGCTTACCGAAACCGCTTACGACGGGTCTGGTGAATCAGTTACTACCAACTGCCACTGAATAGCGCCTTGGCTCGGTTTGTGCTGGTGGTGGTTTTGTGGAGGGAGCGGTTTATCAAGCGTATGGACGACTTCGCGTCCGCACGCTTTACATCGGTAAATTCCTGACCATGCAACACGGCTTCCCGGACTGTAGAACTTATCAAACTCATCGCTGCTAACGTTCTGGAAGTGGGTGTTGTATTTGTATTGAGCCATTCCGACTCTCTTTCTGAGGGAAGGCTGCCTTTATAGCAGTCGGGTATCGCAGCGGGGAAGCCCACGTCAGTGCCATGCTGATGGGAATTAAGCGCTAGACTGTACGCTAGCGTCCAGAGTCAAAAGCGTATCCTGCCGCACATGAATGCCTCTACCAAACCACCCAAGAACATCAGCGAATTAATCGACCGCATCGACCAGATTAGAGAAGAACTCCTCGCCATCCAAAGGTCTATGGAGCAGATGGAAAAGCCCAATAATCCCGCGTCAAACACCAAGGGCAGGCGTGCAGATTAGGCAACGGATCGCTCAGACTCCAATTTCTCTTTCTTATCCCTGATCCACGCCTCAATCAATTCCCTAATGCCGGAGTCGGAGCAGCTATCGCGGGATTTTTCCAGCGCCGCAATCTCTGCTTTGATCTTGGCGATCTCTGCCGCTGAAAGCATGGCCGGAAGTGTACGTTAAGGCACAGAGACGCCACCAAATATTTTTGGGAGCGAGTGTTCAATACAGCACATCCTGTAGGAGCAATCCGGCATAGCCTAAGAGTTCCCCCGGAGGGGGGCTTGTATGGCCCACATCTCGAAAGCTAGCTATCCAATCTGCCCGCTCTGTAACGAGCACATCGAAATTGAGACCGCCAACACAAACGAAAAGGGTAAGGCCGTCCATGAGGACTGCTACGTCGCTCATCTCAGAGCGCAGAATCAAAGCATGATCTCGGCGGAACATGCAATGTCAATTCTCAATAGCGCTGGACACCAAAGGGACAGCACAGCCGCCACGCTCAAGACTTCTTCTTAGCTTTCTTCGGTGTGTCTTAATAGTGTTGAAAATAAAAAACTCATCGACCGGGAATCCAAGTTCCGAATCGATGAGTTAGCTGGGTCTACCTTACTGAGCGCCGCAGTCCCCCCGGAAGCGGTACGCTACAGTAAGGTGAAGTGTACGCTTTCGTGCTTTGCATGGTTATGGCACGTCGGTGCTATGGCGGTTGGCAGTTGGGTGGTTGCCTAGTGAGTCAAGGCGGCTAATAAAGCAGGCCAAGTCGCACCGAAGTAGAACGATCGGAAAGGATGATCATCGTCCCATACAACAGCAACCAAGCCGCCGGTGGCAACGAGAATCACTCCAAACCACCATATGTTCATTGAGCGACCAAGCCAAGGAAGTGCTGGGAGACCGCGCACAAGAAGTAAGGCAAACGTGCCTAGGGCTCCGCTGAAGAACTTACGCGCAAAAGAATCCATCCCGTCTCTCCTACCGCAAAATGGCATGCAAATATTGCTGGACACTTTGAGGCAGGTGGGGACTAAGTGCATAAAACAGCACCAGAACGGCGACTAGGCCAAGAGGGGCCAGGCTGCGGTTGCCGCGAATATATTCGTGCAAGCGCTCCATAAACAGTTTGAGAGCGGACTCCTCATTACCGGTAGCAATGTAGGGACGGGTTGCCACAGAACCATGCCGGGGCGGGGTCATAACCGCCTCATTGCCGTGTACCGACGCTATCTCATGCACAGGGTGTGCCATTCTCTCCACCTTTTCTTTTCGGACCGCATTACCCCGTCGCCTAGACACGATAACCTCTCTATTTCCAGCACCATACGCTAAGAGCACCTTGGTGCTGTGAACCGTCGGACTGCCCATTAGATGCCCGACCCCTATGTCTAGATACGCAGGCAAAACGCGCCATATTGTAAATTTTTGTTATTACATGGCCCAAAAACGTCAAGCCGGGGGAAGAAACCCGAGAAGGAGGAATTCTATACCACAACGATTCGTTAAATGCAACTAATTCAGATTGCATCGGTTTCCCGAACAAACTTTAGTTCACTCCATCACTGTGTGGGGGCACTCTCTCTGGCCATTGGCGATAAAGCAGAGTGCTAGGGGGAGAGCGAGGACGCTTCTCGGACATGCGTCCTCTCGCCTAATCAAAGTATATACCCAATCTCCGATTTTTGGGGAACCCCAGCCAATTGAGTTGCATTTTGTCAAGCCCCTACGTGTTGACTCTTGAGGTACACTCCCGCTTGAGCATATTCTGTTGTGACGATTGTTACAACATGGAGGATTGTCACAACTGTGACAATGTTACCCGAAAATCATCTGGAAGTTCAACGACTATTCTAGGAGGTTCCCAGAGTCGCAATGGCAGACGATCAACAGCCTAAAATGACTAGTTGGAACCTCAGACCATTTCCCGAAGACCTAAAACGAGAATGCAATGCAAGGGCTGGCAGGGAAGGCAAGAAAGACTGGAAGTGGCTCGCCGACTACCTCCGCAGGGTTCTACCTATCATAGATACAAGCGAGATGCCACCCGCCGACGAAACCAAAAGTGAATCTACAACAAAAGTTCGCTCACGGTCCAAACGTGGTCAGTGATTCCAGCCGCCATGCACGGCGTTTTCTTCAATGACTGATGAACGCGGCAGTAATTGTAATATGCGAAATGCAACGTAATCGCGGCCTTCAAATGCGATAGCTTCTTGCTGAATGCGTTGGTCAAGCGCGTAAATCTACGGCTCATCATGCGAAGCGTTAAATTCTGCCGTTCGATGTAGCTGGTGCTGACGTGTTGCGGATCGGGGTTTCCGGTTCGGACTCTGGATACCGCCTCCACGAACCGTGGTGGAGCGTAACCCGTTCGCCCGGATGGAAGATGGGTGTAAATCTTTTGCAGTTGCGCGAAGTCAACGTTTTCGCGGAACGTTGCTTCCACGGCGAGTCTGTACGGACCCCATCCATCGGTCGTTAGTTGCGGGTGCAATCCCCACGCCGTTCTCGCGTATACGTCGCGCATGAATGAAATCGTGTTGGCCGTGGTGCGCTTGCCAGTCAGCCAGGAGAAAACAAGCTTCGTATCCGCGTCCATTGCGATGAAGGTATATTGTTCGCCTACTTCGGGGCCTTCCTCCATATGTACGGTGCGCTCGCGCTTCGCAACGTAGCAGTGAATCTCATCGCACTGTATGCGCTCAATTTCAAGTTCGCTCAAAGCGTGGCGCATTCGTGCGTTGCATTTCTCTGCCGCTACCAGAAGCAATCGCAGAATCGTATCGCGGTGAACGCCGGACACGCGCTCAATCGAACGGACGGACATTCCTTCGACCATGAGCCGCAAGATCGCCGTAGCCTTGTCCAGCGGTAGGCGCATGGTGTCAAGCGGGTTGGTGTGATCTTCCGTGAACGTCTTGCGGCACTGTGAGCAGCGATAGCGTTGTAGGCCGTTGCGGTGCTTCCCGAACTTCCGGCAGATGGACTGGCAGTTGTGACATGTCACTGTGAAATCTCCTTGAGTTCACAGCCGACTTGCCAGATAATGAAGTTGCGAGACTCATTGTGGCTTCGGCTGCGATGGTTTCAAGCCCTGTTCTCGGTTAGCGCCGAGAGCGGGGCTGTTTAGAGTTAAGGGTTGTGGTTTGTTCGGCTAGTGTTTCCAGTTATGGAGGCCGCATCGTTCGCTCCTTTCATGGAGGCGCTGGTCGGATTTGAACCGACGTATCCCGGACAGGAACCCCTTTGCAAAAGGGTTGGGTTTAGCCACTTCCCTACAGCGCCATTCCACACAAAGAGCCAGCAATCATGCGCCTTCGGAGCGTTTGATTGCTGGCTTTCGTTCATCATGGAGCAATTATATCAGATAAACTTGCATTAGCGCAAGTGGTATATCTTCCCACGGTAACTATTTTTATTGCATTAGTGGCGGCGTAGTGATACGGTATTCTTGGAGGTGGAACATGGCTTCCACGACGGTCACCAAAGAACCCGCTACCGAAAAGAAGAAGCGGCAGCGGAGTCCGAACTATCCCACGGTGGGTTTGCGCGAGGCTGTAGACAGGGTGAAGAAGTTCATCGTGGCAGATGGTAGAGCTGGCGCAACATCTGCCATAGCCGCAAAGCATATCGGGTTTTCTTCCGCCCACGGGCAAGCCTATAGCGTTCTTGCAGCCCTTAAGAAGTTCGGGCTAGTAGAGGATCGAGACGGACGTATAGTCCCTACGCAACGGGCTGTCGAGATCAACAGCCTTCCTGAAAACGACGAGCGCCGAAAGAAGGCAATTCGGGATGCTGCCCTATCGCCGACGATCTACGCAGAACTAATTAAAGAGTATGCCGCCACAGGTCTGCCGCATGAAGAAACCCTCGCTGGCGAGCTAGAAGCCTACAAAGGCTTCAATCCTAACGGCGTAAAAGAGTTTTTGAAGGGGTTCAAAGAAACTCTAGAATATGCTGGTTTATCAGATTTTTCTGTGTTAGGCTCTGAAACAAAGGTGGAAGAAGGGACGAAAAATCCTCAAATTGGCGACTACGTTCAATGGGAACACAATGGAATCTTAGGCTTAACGCAAGCTAGGAAACTGGTGCGATTCTCCGAGGACGGCCAATTCGGATTCGTGGATGGCTACAATACTGGCCTTCCGATAAACGAAATCATCCCTGCTGATCCGCCCGAGCAAACGCCCCCCGGCACTCCTCTTGGCTCGTTAGTGACCGTACAGGAGCGGGGGAAACCCCAAGGAGCCAAAATGCGGCAGGACGTATTCTCTCTCACAGAAGGTGAAGCAGTGATTCACTGGCCTACCCCACTCAGCCCCGACAGCATTAGCGAGTTAGAGGATTGGCTTGACCTCGTGAAGCGGAAGATCAAAAGATCAGCCGCCGAACCATCCGAAGCAAAAGTAGAATGAGCCGCCTTTCAGCGGCTCGTTTTTCTTTCCGCTCCCCATCAACGCACTATTAGGACACTACCCATCCAACCTTGACCGAGAAAATCCACAGGGCTAGGATCGCCGCATAGACAGCCACTTTTTCAGTCGAGGGCGAACATCATGAACACAGATCGAGATAAATGCAACGAAGAAAAGAACTTCGAGGAGTTTCGCCGCAAAGTGCGGTCGGCGGAGGTGCTGTCGGCGGCGCTCGAGAAGCTGCTTTGGTCGCTGCGTTTCACCGGGAGGGTGAGCGTGGTGATGCAAAACGGCCGGGTGCTGAAGTCGGGATACGAGGAAGGCTACTTCCATCAGCGGGTGGATGGGGCCAGCATGGACGATGATTTCGGCCGGAAACCGTAGAAGGGGGAGGGGTTGGGACGGGAACCTCAAGCTGATCAACGATTCAGGTAATTAGGCCAAAACTAAATAGCTGTAAACCAGGTCATCGCAAAAGAAACGAGCCCTGCGTGCGATTCCGCGATTGGCGGAGATCGACGCGGGGCTTTTTTGCTTGAGGCCCGTGATGTTCGGGGGAGAGAGCCGATGTCGCGCGCGCAAGTGGCGAGTCCCACAAATCTTTGGAGGCATTATGAAAAGCGCAGAAGAGAACGACCGCGACAAGGTTGAGAAGAAAGTGGAATTGAAATATTGCGAGCGGTGTGGCGCGCTGGGAGTGCGCGAAATCGGCGGAGGCGAGGTCTATTGCGACCGCTGCCTGCTGCAAGTGGCGGAATTGCCTCCGGCGAAGAAAAAGCCGGGCAAGGTGATGCTGCCGGTGCAGCGGCATTCGATCATCGAGGATTACGAAGTGCAAGAAGACGACGAGGAAATCGGGGATATCGAAAACGAAGGAGGTGCGGCATGAACGGGATTATTGCGTGGCTGGCGGCCGAGGCTGAAGTGCCGGCTCCGATCAAGGGAGGAATTTCTCAGGGACTTCAATCGAGGCGGGATATCGAGGAAGCGCGCAGGGATGAGTTTCCGCTGGAATCACTTCGCGCACATCAGTTCCCGTCGATTCCAGTTCCGACGCAGCCCGAAATGCCGCTGGAGGAACAAGCAGTTGAGTACGTTGCTGTGCCCGTGATCGGCGCCGATCTGGAGGATCCGCTGGACCGGAATCCGCATTTGGGGAAGTACCGGCGTTTGACCACGCTCTTACTGCGGCGGTATATGCGGTACGCGTTGGAGGCCGGGCGCATACCGTCAATTCTGGGGAGTGAATTCTTCCGCACGAAGGTGACTTCGTATGGAGTGACCACGTTCGAAGACCGCGTGATCTTTGTGCACGATGTGGAAATCTGTCTAGAAGAGCTGGACGAATTTCCGCGGGAGTTGATTGCGCGGCACTTTTTGCAAGAGCACGGCTACTTCGCCACGGCGAGGTTGCTGCATTGCAATGAAAAGAGCGTGCGGTTGAATGCGCCGATCGCTTTAGACCTGCTGAGCGAGATTTTTCTCGAAAAGGGACTATTGCTACCTCAATTCTCGAAACGGGAAAAATCTTGTCAAGGGGGGTAAAAGGGTCGTTTTCTTTGTAAGTGACTGTGATGATTGCAAATAAAAAATATTTGAAAATGTCCGGATTACCCCCTGCGATTTGATATTCTGGATATAGAGAGTAAGAAAAATTAAAACTCTTGTAGAGGGCGCGTCCAAAGCGGGCGCGCCCTTTGTTTTTGGGGCAGTGAATACGGCTTGATTTTGACGAGGAGGATTTTATGGCGACATTTACGGCGGGGCAGGTGGGACCGATCGCAAAGGCGGTGGGGAAGGCGTTGGCTGCGGATCCGACGCGGCCGGTGCCTTATCTGGTGACGGTGGTTGAGGATATGTTCGCGCAGGCGACAACGGCAGGCTATACGGGGACGAACCTGACGGACTTTGTGGATCTGGCGATGCAGATTTACTTGTCACCGAAGATGGGGCGGTTGACGGGGATGTCGACCACTGCGGCGATTGCGCAGGCGGGAGCGATCTGGGCCGCGATCATAGCGGCGTAACCTGGCCTGGAGTTTGCAGGCGTGAGTTGTTGCCGCTCGAGTAATCGAGAGGGCGGGTTCAGGGGAGATCCTAGCATTGGGCCATGACGAAAAAAAAAGCAAAGAAAAAGGCTGCGGCAAAACCGAGGGGCGCGGCTAGTAGAGCCTCGAAGAAGAGCAAGGCGGGAAAGAATCTTGATTTAGCGGAAGTGCGGAAGAACATTGCGGCAATGGTGATAGGCGAGCACGAGAAAATAACGAAG
>Ga0210410_10001476_pt1 | contig 22125 bp, 14 predicted proteins | sample IncBWC4MmetaG_FD_161058 | JGI IMG/M metagenome (GOLD analysis project Ga0210410, IMG submission 161058) | Forest soil microbial communities from Barre Woods Harvard Forest LTER site, Petersham, Massachusetts, United States - Inc-BW-C-4-M | ecosystem: Environmental > Terrestrial > Soil >... | reverse complement strand
GGTGTAGCTCACCGAGTAGCTCTTGTGCTCCTCGTCCAGCACCACATCGCCGACGTTCTTGAACTGGTACGTCTTCTGCATTCCCACCAGCCGCTGGCGCATCTTTTCGAGCTTAGCCGGCGATTCAAAGTCGACACGCCGAGCCGAGTCCTTGCCCTCCTGCGCGAACAACTCCGCGAACGCCTGCGTCACTTCTTCGTTGCGCAGCCGCTTCTGCACCTTTTCAAAGAAGCCCAGGTAATCGTTCAGCTGCGTCATGTACTTCGTCAGTTCTCTGCCTTCGAGCTTCGCGCCGCCCTCGCCGTAACGGATCACCATGCCGTCGGAGGCGCGCTTCACCATCACGCTCACATACTCGCGATCGTCTTTGATGTACTGCTCGAACTTGCCCTTCTTGATGCGATAGAGCGGCGGCTGCGCGATGTACACATGGCCGCGCTTGATCAGTTCCGTCATGTGGCGGAAGAAGAACGTCAGCAACAGCGTGCGGATGTGCGATCCGTCGACGTCGGCATCGGTCATCAGGATCAACTTGCCGTAGCGCAGCTTGGTCGCGTCGAAGTCATCCTTGCCGATCCCGCATCCCAGCGCCGTAATCATGGCGCGAATCTCTTCATGCCCCAGCATCTTGTCGTACCGGGCCTTCTCGACGTTGAGAATCTTTCCCTTCAGCGGAAGGATCGCCTGGAACTTGCGGTCGCGGCCCTGCTTGGCCGTCCCGCCTGCCGACTCACCCTCGACCAGATACAGCTCGCAACGATCCGGCTCCCGCTCAGAGCAGTCGGCCAGCTTACCCGGCAAACCGCCGCCATCGAGCGCACCCTTACGCCGGGTCAGGTCGCGAGCCTTACGTGCAGCCTCACGAGCCCGCGCCGCATCAATCGCCTTATTGATAATCTTCTTCGCCACCGAAGGATTCTGCTCCAGGAATCCACCCAGCCGCTCATTCACAAACGCCTGCACCGTTCCGGCGATATCGGAGTTCAGCTTGCCCTTGGTCTGCCCTTCAAACTGAGGCTGCGAAAGCTTCACGCTGATCACGACGACCAGGCCCTCGCGCACGTCATCGCCGCTCAGGTTCTCCTTCACGTCTTTGAACAGCCCAAGCGACTGCCCCGCCGCGTTGATGGTTCTCGTCAGCGCCGTCTTGAAGCCCGAGAGATGGGTTCCGCCATCCACCGTATTGATGTTGTTGGCAAACGTAAACACCGTCTCGGAGTAGGCGTCGTTATACTGCAGCGCAATCTCCATGTTCACGCCATCCCGCTCGGCCTCCATGTAGATCGGCCTGTCGTGCAGCACCTGCTTGCCCTTGTTCAGATGCTTGATGAACTCGGCGATCCCGCCAATGTACTTGAACTCCTGATGCTTGCTCTCCCCCGTCTTGGTATCGGTGGTGCGCTCGTCGGTCAGGTGAATCTCAAGGCCCTTGTTCAGGAACGCGAGCTCGCGCAGCCGCTGTGCCAGCGTGTCGTAGTTGAACTCCGTGACGGTAAAGATCGACTTGTCGGGCAGAAAGTGAACCTTGGTGCCCTTGCGCTTGCTCGGCCCCATCTTCCGCAGCTTGCTGGTCGGTGCGCCCTTGGCGTAGTCCTGCTCCCAGGCAAACTCGTCGCGCCAGATCTCGACGTCGAACTCCTCGCTCAGCGCATTCACGCAGCTCACGCCCACGCCATGCAACCCGCCCGAGACCTTGTAGTTCGACGCATCGAACTTGCCCCCGGCATGGAGCATCGTCAGCACCACCTGCACCGCCGGCATCTTCTCGCCGTTGATCACCTTGTCGTCAACCGGAATGCCGCGTCCGTCGTCGACCACCGTAATCGAGTTATCGACATGGATCGTCACATCGATCCGGGTCGCATGCCCGCCCAGCGCCTCATCGACCGAGTTGTCGACCACCTCATACACCAGATGGTGCAGCCCCATCTCGCCGGTCGAGCCGATATACATCGCCGGCCGCAGCCGGACCGCCGCCAGACCTTCAAGAACGGTAATATTTTCGGCCGAGTAGCCGCCGCCCTCTTTTTTCCGGGTGGGGGCATCCTTGATTTTGCCAGCTTCGATTTTGCCGGCTTCCAGCTCTAAAAGAGCGCCTTCAGTAGGGATTGCAGTCGATGCCATGTATCTCCGTTCAGCGGTTGCTGAATATCGAGGATTCCCAGCCCGTCCCGTGTCCGCCCGATCCGCGAAAACCCGCGTCGTTCCAGCGTTTTACACACATTCCAGAATGGTTCTCCGTACTTCAAGTATAGCACGGTTCCTGGGCTTGAAACGGGCTCGGAATCCCTCATGGTACGGGGCTTTTCCAACCCCCAACCCAGCCGATTCGGCTAACCCCGAGAGGGGGTTGGGGAGAGAGGAGGTCTCCCCCAAAGGTGTTACTGCCTTGACCCGTAACCATTGATATTCTCCCCCCTAGTTTGAGCTAAGTCACATGAGGTGACCCAATGAAATTGAACCGCCTGATAGCTGCATCGATTGTTGGAATTTCACTACTTGCAACCTCAACCTCGGCCTTTGCCTGCGAGCACGAAAGCCATTCGTGGTCCTGGTTCGGCTGGTGCAACCACAACGATAGAGACAGGGATAACGACAGGGATCGCGACCATGAGCGCGATCACGAACGCGACCATGACCGCGATCATGACCGCGACCACGACGGGGGTCACGGTTGCAACGGTGGCGGCAGCTCCAGCGGCGGCGGACATTCCACCGGCGGCGGTGGCGGCTCGACCGGTGGCGGCTCAACCGGCGGTGGCGTCGGCCCGAAGGGATAGCGACACATTTGCTCCCCTCCCAACCCTGGAAAAACCAGGAAAGACATCTTCGAAAAAGAATGCTCGCCAGAGCTAAACCAAATGACCCTCTTCGGAGGGTCATTTTCGTGTCCGTGAAAGAAAGTATCTCCCCGGAAGCCTCCCGCTTCTTGTCTGTGGAGTCTTAGCGGGGAATTCCCCCTCCTCGCCTGTCGGTAGCCCCCTCATAATCAGTAACTTCGTCCGTATCGTCCGCGCTAACCCGAAAGTGCTATACGCAATATTTTGCATATTGATATCCTAGCTCTGCAGCACGAGGTAAAACTATGAAACTAAATCGAATGTTGAGCGTCTCCGCCCTTGGTTTCTCTCTCCTGGCTACGTCAGCTTTTGCATGCGGACCCAGCGGTAACAGCCGCAGCGGCGAGGGAACGAGTTGGTCTCTCACCGGCTGGTTCCACAATCTCGTCGCGGAATCGCATCGCGAGTGCGACCAGAATGGTCAGGACAGCGGCCGGGGCAACAACTGTGACCACGGCAGAGGCAACGGTGGTGGCTACTGCGGCACCGGCGGCTCGACGGGCGGTTCCCCAGGCGGCTCAACCGGCGGCTCGACGGGCGGTTCTTCGGGCGGTTCTACGGGCGGCTCCACTGGCGGCGGCACCACTGGCCCCAAGGGCTAAACGAATCCACCTTTTGTACCCCAACCTGGAAAAACCAGGACAGATAGTGTGAACAAGAATGCTCGCCAGAGCCAAGCCAATGACCCTCTCCGGAGGGTCATTTTCGTGCCCGCGAAAGAAAGCGGCTTAACAGCTATTCCTTATTTTCACGCGATCCCGCCTGCCTCCTGAGCCAACTTCGTATATACTCAGTAGGTTGTCCAGAAACAGTCAGGAACACAAATGCCAAAGTTGAAAACACACTCAGGCGCGGCCAAGCGCTTCCATAAGACAGGCACGGGCAAGTTCAAGCGCGGCCAGTCGAAGATGCGCCACATCCTCACCTCAAAGGCCACCAAGACCAAGCGCCACCTCGGCGGTCTGGTTCTGGTCTCTGATGCGGACCACGCCAAAGTTGCACGGATGCTTCCTTACGCCTAAAGAAAAATAGACAGAACGTCTTTAGTTTTTAGATTCAGACAGAGAGTCTTTCGATTTTTAGATAGGGAATCAGCCGAAGTTTTCAAGTCAAGCCGCTCCGCGCAAGCTCAAAAAGCAAGACGGAGCAAAGGGCCAGTCAAAGCGTTCACGGCCCCTGGAATCACGATAGAGATTCCACCGAGACTTGAAGTTGCATAGCGAGTGAAGAGGCCACATCGTCGTTCTCACGAGTCCCTTTCAGGACACGAATTAGTTCTGATTGAGACGAGAATGCGACCCTTACCTCCAGCCGCTTAAACGATGTACGCAAAAGGAGAAGCACCATGCCCCGTGTAAAACGGAGTACAAAACGCAACGACCGCCGCAAGAAGATCCTCAAGCGCGCCAGCGGTTACTTCCTCACAAAATCCAAGCTCTATCAGGCTGCTCAAGAGGCCGTCGAGCGCTCGCTCAAGTTCGCCTACACCGGCCGCAAACAGAAGAAGCGCCAGTACCGCGCCCTCTGGATCGTCCGCATCAACGCAGCCTGCCGCAACAATGGCATGAGCTACTCCACCTTCATCAACGGCCTCAAACTCGCCGGCAACAGCCTCGACCGCAAGGTCCTCGCCGACATCGCCGCCAACGACGCAGCCGGCTTCGCCGCCCTCACCGTTCAGGCCAAGGCGGCTCTCAAGACCGCCGCCGACCAGCACGCAAAGGACCGCGCCAAGACCGCAGCATAAGGTAAAGCCGTACCAGGCAAGAGGCGCGGCTTCGGTCGCGCCTCTTCTTTTTGCACTGCGTAGAAACAGAGGAACGTCATGATCGCCAAAGCAGAGAGAAAAGAAGCCGCTCGCCAGTTCAAAGAGCGCAAACCGTCACCCGGCATCTACGCCCTGCGCTGTAGCGCCACTGGCCGCACTTGGGTGGACGCCTCTCCCAACCTGGACGCCGCGCAGAACAGCCAGTTCTTCCAACTGCGCCAGCGCCTTCATCGCAACAAGGAGCTGCAGGCCGAGTGGAGCGCTCATGGCGAAGCCTCCTTCCACTTTGAAGTCCTCGAAAAACTTTCGGAAGACATCCCATCTCTCAACCTGCGAGACCTGTTGGCGGAGCGCAAGCAGGCATGGGCTGAACAATCGCAAGCTTGAAACGAATCGCCAGCGCAGTTAACAGTGATCGCGCCGCAATCGTCTATCCTGAAACCATGCCGACCGCAACACCCACAGCGCCGCAGCTCGATCTTCCTGCCGCAGACGAGCAACAGCAAGGCAAAGCCCCGTTCGAATCCTGGGGCCGCTACCCCAACTACAGCGCAAGAATCATTCCGCTCCACTGGCAAAGCGACTTTCCCGCCATCATCGCCGGCCTGCACAACGGCGCGCTCCCCGTCGGCATGGGCCGTAGCTACGGAGACGTCTGCCTCCTCAAAGACGGCAATCTCCTGCTCACCACCGGAATGGACCGCCTGATCGACTTCGATCCCGAGACCGGCCTCCTCACCGCCGAAGCCGGCGTCACCCTCGCGCAGATCCTCGACTTCGCCGTTCCCCGAGGCTTCTTCCTTCCCGTCTCCCCCGGAACAAAATATGTAACTCTGGGTGGAGCAATTGCCAACGACATCCACGGCAAAAATCACCACACCGCCGGAACCTTCGGCCGCCACATCACCCAGTTCGAGCTGCTCCGCTCCGACGGCACCCGCCTGCTCTGCTCCCCCACGGAAAACCCCGGCTTCTTCGCCGCCACCATCGGCGGCCTCGGTCTCACCGGCCTCATCAGCTGGGCGACCCTGCGCCTCAAGCCCATCGTCTCCCGCATGATCGACTACGAAGGCATCCAGTTCCACGGCATCGACGAGTTCCTCGACCTCAGCAACCAGAGCAAGGACATCGAGTACACCGTCAGCTGGATCGACTGCGCCGCCAACGGCCGCAACTTCGCCCGTGGCATCTTCATGCAGGGCGACCACTCCACAAGACGCGCCGAACTCAAGCCCTCAGCCAAACCGAAGCTCGTCCTCCCCTTCGATGCCCCTGGCTTTGCCCTCAACCACCTCAGCGTCAGCCTCTTCAACACGGCTTACTTCCACAAGCAGATCCACAAACGCGTCGTCTCCCTGCAGGACTACGAGCCCTTCTTCTATCCGCTCGACAAGCTCCTCCACTGGAACCGCATGTACGGCAAGCGCGGGTTCCTTCAGTTCCAGTACGTCATCCCCTGGGAGCACGCCAAAGAGGGAACCATCGCCATCCTCCACGAGGTCGCCAAGTCCGGTCTCGCCAGCTTCCTCGCCGTCCTCAAAGTCTTCGGCGATGTCCCCTCCCCCGGCATGATGAGCTTCCCTAAACCCGGCATCACCGTGGCCCTCGACTTCCCCATCAAGCCCGAGAGAACCTTCCCCCTCGTCGCCCGCCTCGCCGACATGACCTTCGAGTTCGGCGGCCGCCTCTACCCCGCCAAAGACGCCGCAATGACCGCCCCGCAGTTCCAATCTTTTTACCCGCAGTGGCAGCAGTTCGCCCGCTTCCGCGACCCCATGCTCACCTCCAGCTTCTGGGAGCGCGTTACAGGAGACCGGCCCACCCTATGAGCCCAACCCAGCCAAGCACCGACAGGCCAATTCCGCCACTCCGCAAGATCCTCGTTCTCGGCGCCACCTCCGGCATCGCCGAAGCCACCTGCCGCATCTGGGCCTCGCAGGGCGCAAGCCTCTTCCTCGTCGCCCGCAACGCCGAAAAACTCGCAGCCGTAGCCGCCGACCTCCGCACCCGCGGCGCCAGCTACGTCGACACCGCCGTCGCCGACCTCGACGACACCGACAAGCATCCCGAGCTCCTCGCCCACGCCGTCAATTCGCTAACCGGAATGGATATCGCCTACCTCGCCCACGGCATCCTCGGCGACCAGGCCGAAGCCGAGCAGGACTTCAACGCCGCCGCCCAGATCCTCTACACCAACCTGATGGCGCCCATCTCGCTCCTCACCTGGCTCGCCAACTTCTGCGTCCAGCGCCGCTCCGGCACACTAGCGGTCATCTCCTCGGTAGCCGGCGACCGAGGCCGCAAGTCAAATTATCTCTACGGTGCCTCCAAGGCCGGCCTCTCCGCCTTCCTCGCCGGCCTGCGCAACCGCATCGACCGCGAAGGCGTCACCGTCCTCACCATCAAGCCCGGCCCCACCCGCACCGCCATGACCGTCGCCATGCCCAACAGCGAGAAGTTTGCCGACGTCGATTCCGTCGCCGAATCCATCGTCAGCGCCATCGACAAGCGCAGGGACGTCCTCTACGTCCCCTTCCAGTGGCAACCCATCATGTTCATCATCCGCAACATCCCCGAGCGCATCTTCAAAAAACTGAATCTCTAATTCATAGAAAAATATGATCTTTCATCAGTTCTTGTATTGAAATTGAGGGAAACCGCCATTCATCCCGGAAAAACCGCAACTTATCCCAGAAATTGGTGTTGCCGGATTGGCCATAAAACTGCAATGTAATATCTCAGATTTCACTCTGAGAGGCCAGTGATGAAGAGATTTTTCGTGCTTTTCCTTGCAATAGTCGGATTTGGGATGGTAAACAATTCGGCGATTGCGCAATCTTCCCGTGGAGCCATTACTGGCACAGTGCAGGACGCCGCCGGAGCGATTGTCCCCGACGCCGACGTTACCCTGCTCTCCCCGTCTACCGGCGTCTCCTCCACCATCAAGACGAACAAGTCCGGCATCTACCGCTTTGAAGCCGTCCTCGTCGGCGACTATATCGTCTCCGTTACCGCCCCCGGTTTTGCCAAGCAGCAGACCCCCGCCACCGTCACCGTCGGCGCGCTCGTCGGCCGCGACTTCACCCTCAACCTCTCCAACGTTAGCACCACCGTCGAAGTCTCCACCGCCGCCGCCGAGCTGCAAACCGAAGATGCCGTCCGCAGCTCCGTCATCGCAGCTACTGCCCTGGCCGAGCTCCCCATTCTCAATCAAAACTCGCTCAACCTTATCCTCACCGCGCCCGGCGTCGTCCGCTCCAATCAGGCCGGTAGTCTCGACTCCGGCATCGGCGCAGTCAATGGGGCCCGCGCCCGCTCCAACAACTTCCTCCTCGATGGCCTCCAGAACAACGACATCTCGGTGACTGGTCCGCAGTTCGCCGTGACCAATAACGATGAGCTCCAGGAGGTCTCCTTCCAGACCTCCAACTTCACCGCCGAGTACGGCCGTGCAGGCGGCGCCGTCGTCAATCAGATCACCAAGTCTGGAACCAACGCCATCCACGGCACCGTGGCGACTGTCTATAGAAGCGAGATCTTCAACGCCAGCACCAACACCCAGCGCATCAACTTCAACAACGGAAGTACCCCCTCCCTCAAGAACAAGTTCAAAGAGAACATCCCCGCCTTCACCATCGGCGGTCCGGTCTTCATACCGCACTTGTACGACGGGCACGACAAGACCTTCTTCTTCGGCGCCGGCCAGTGGGATCGTTTCTCGCAAAACAGCTCCACCGTCTTCACCGCAATCCCAACCGCTGCCGGCGTCGCAACGCTCCAGGCCCTGGCTAGCGCGTGCCCCAACGTCGCGACCTTCCTTGGGCTTCTCGGCCCGAGTCGCGGGTCGAACGGCACAGGCTCCGCGCTCGTCCCGATCTCCCTTCCCGACAAGGTGGCTTCGACCTCGTGCAGTGGCGGCGCGCGTACTGGTCAGCAGGTCGAGGTTGGCCAGTTCGTCCGCAATAACCCCGAGATCATCCTCGATAACAATCACCTCATCCGTGTCGATCATGTCGTCTCTCAGAAGCAGAATATGATGTTCCGCTGGCTCTACGATGACACAAAGGACAATCTCGGCGGCAATGTTGGCATCAACCCGCAGTACGATATTCCCTCCACCGACCGCACCATGGGCGCCAACTTCAACCACACCTACTCGATCCGGAATAATCTCGTGAACGAGTTCCGCTTCGGCTTCGTCCGCGCCAACATTACCTTCTTCCTGCCCAGCCAGACCTCGCTCGGAGCGACGACGCCGGACACCACCATTACCGGTCTCAGCAACCTGACCCTCAGCTCCACCTTCCCTCAGGGGCGCGTCTCCAATAGCTTCCAGTACCAGGACACCGTCACCCTTATCAAGGGCAAGCATGCTATCCGTGGAGGCGTTGAAATCCTCCGCCAGCTTGCCGTCCAGATTGCGCCCTTCAACAGCCGGGGCCAGATCAACTACAACACCAGCGCCAGCAATGCCTTCACCGGCGGCGCCATCAGCAGTCTCGCCAACTTCATTGACAACTACGGCGGTACCAATGGCGGCCCCAACATATCCTTCGGTAGCGGCAAGTACCGCCCCAACCTCTTTACCTGGACCCTCTTTGGCCAGGACACCTACAAATTCACACCGAACCTAACCGTCACCTACGGTCTGCGCTACGAGAACTTCGGTCAGCCGGCCAACGGCTTCAAGTACCCTGCCTTCGTCGGCTTCGGAGATACCGACGTCAGCTCTACCGCGAAGGTCAACCCGGACAACAACAACTTTGGCCCCAGCGTCGGCTTCTCCTACAGCCCCCACTGGAGCGATCACGGCATCGGAAACGGTTCCACCGTCCTCCGCGGCGGCTATCAGGTCACCTACGACACCTTCTTTAACAATCTTCTCTCCAACATGGCGGCCGGTTCTCCCAATGCTCTAGCCAATACTCCTATCGTCAGCTCTTCCACGGCGACCACGCCCCGCGGCGCCGGGAACATCTCCGCCATTCTGCCGACGCTTGTTCCGGTGCCGATAAACCCGTACACCCCTCAGGCGTCTAACTTCCGCCAGGGTATCCGCAACCCCTATTACCACCATTTTTCGCTCGGCGTGCAGCACCAGTTTCAGGGAAACATCGTTCTGGACGTCGCCTACGTCGGTTCGCTCGGGCGTCAGCTCTTCTACACCAATCTTCTCAACCCAGCTGTGCCCAATACGACCTTTACCGGTACAGGCACGATCACCACGCCATACGGAAACCAGACCCAGCGCTTCTTCTCGAACCGCGGTCCTATCTCGATACGCGACTCCGGTCTCACCTCCAACTACCACTCTTTGCAGGTGCAGGTCCGTCGTCGCGCGATCGAGACTCCGGCCGGCAAGCTCTCCTTCTCCTCGTCCTACACCTGGTCGAAGAACCTGGATGTGCTGACCGAGGTCTTCGGGACGAATTCCTCGCCTCAGGATCCCTCGCACTCGGCGGTCTTTGGCGTACCGCTCCGCAACTACGACTACGGTCCGTCGGACAACGATCGCCGTCACGTCTCCAGCAGCATCGTCCAGTTACAGGTTCGTGGTCCTCAAAACCGCATCCTGAACGAATTCCTGGGCGGCTGGTCGGTGGCCCCAATCCTTATCGTGCAGAGCGGCACTCCCTATACCGTCATCAACGGGTTTGATCGCAACCTGGATGGATCGACGGTTTTCTCTCGTCCCAACATCGGCAACATCAAGGCTCCTGTCAATACTCGTGGCCAGGTGGTCGCGACCAGCGTCTGCTCCACCGGCCTGCAGAATCCGGCTATCGGGACCTCACCCAACGTCGGCTGCGTGACCGCAAATGACGTGCACTTCGTTCAGGTCACAAGCTACTCACCCACCAGCCCCCTCATTGAGGCTCGCAATGCCAACTTCACCACTCGCTACCTCAAGCTCGATGCCAATGTCCTGAAGACCTTCAAGATTACGGAGCGTGTCGGATTTGAGCTTCGCGGCGAGTTCTTCAACATCACCAACAACCAGAACTTCGATACCCCTTCAGCAAACAAGAACGTAACCTCGACGAACGGTATCAACTTCCTCAACACCAGCATCTTGAACGGCGGAAGCCGTACCATGCGGGTCGGAGGCAAGATCAAGTTCTAAGAGGCAAGGGGACTGACATGAAATTCAAAAGAAGATCCTGTCAAGTCCCCAATCCATCATTAACTTAGAAACACAAAAGCCCCGGCCAAACCGGGGCTTTCTCATCAGACCCATAACCCGTTTCGGCCCGCCCCAATTTATTTTTGCCGTTTTCTGCCCAAAAATCGCATGTCAAGCCCCCAAACCACCTAACTCCCTCAAACAAAAGAGAATAGAGTTTGCAGGTTACCCCCTCCAAACCGCTATACTAGATATAGAGATCAAATAAAACTGGCATCGGCCGGAGCCTTCGCTCTAGGAGGTAAGTCCTTTGCTGGCAATATTTTGGACGTAACCCCTCTGGCTGCAATATTTTAGCGGCAATGACCACCGCTAAACCATTGCAGCCATTCGAGTTACACGCGGGCAATAAAGGGGGGGTACCCCTCCTAGGAACGCGCCGCCGAAGGCAAAATAGCCGTGTCGTCGCCATCCTGCTGTTGCTGTGCCATCTGCTGCTGCCGGGTAGGGGGCGGTGGCTGCTCCGGCAACCGCGTCGCTCTCTCCACCAGAATCGACCAGTCCTCAGGGACCGGCAGCTCCTGGTCGAACGAAGGAGTTCCAAGACTTGGCGTTACCCGCACCGCCACGGTCAACTCGCTCGCCGCCCGCCCGCGAAAGATGCCGTGGGTAGGCGGGACGTCGGCGTAGTCACGGCCGATCGCAGTACGAATGTGCCGGTCGCCCGCGACCAGCCAGTTCGTCGGATCGAACCCCACCCACCCCAGTGGAGGAATCAGCGCCTCCACCCAGGCATGCGTCGCTGAACTGATCGACCGGTCCATATCGCTCTCGCCGTGAAACAAATAGCCGCTCACATACCGGCAGGGGATGCGCAGCTTCGATCGCACCAGCGCAATCATGATGTGAGCAAAATCCTGACAAACCCCGGCCTTGGTGCCGAGCGCAAGATCGATCGGTGAATCCACCTTGGTCGACTTCGGTTTGTAATCGAAATACTCATAGATCTGCTGGTTCAACTTATGCAGCACCATCAACGGATCATCTCTGCGGCGCACGTCAAGCTGCGCAGCGAGATCGTCGAGCGCCGGCGTCGGCTCAGTAAACTCGCTCGGCAGCAGCATCTCCCAGTAGTCGCCCCGCTCTACCATCGCGTCCACGTCCGCCCAAGCGTCCGGCGCCAGAAACGCCGGAACCTGTGCCGCCGGCTGTACCTCAACCAACGACTCCGCAACGATGACGAGCTGTCCATGCATCCCAGGAATATCGAAGTGGTGCACGTTGTTCGCAAGATGGTCTCGATAGCTGAAGACTCGGCACCGCGGGCTCACCGAAAGATGAAACGTAAGGCAGCGCTGGTTCTGATCGCTGCGCGGATGCATCCGCGTCTCCATCATGCTCTCGCTGACCTGGTTGCTGTACAGAAACTTTGTTAGATGGCGAATCGAGTAATACATAGTCCGTCCCCTTGAGTCTTAACCCGCCAGCGCAGCCTGAATCGAATAGTCAACGTACAACTCATAGATCGTCTCGTGAATAGCACGGCACTGCACCTGAATGCCTCGCAGATACCCAACCACATCCTGGCTCAGAATCTCCTCGACGCTGCTGTAGCTCAGCGACGCCTTCAGCCTTCCGCTCAGCCGCTGCAAACCCTCGGCCCGGCTCTTTCCGCTGTCTCCCTGTATCTTCTCGAGCGCACACTGCACGCTGTCGATCGAGAACCTCACTGAATGCGGAAACTCCTCATCCAGCAGAAGGAACTCAAAGATCCGGTCCGGCGTCAGGTCGGCCGTGTACACCTTGCAGTACGCCTCAAACGCTGTCGCCGAGCGCAGCAGTCCCATCCAGTCCAGATACTCATTCCCTTCGCCAACTCGTTCCGGATGCTCCCACAGATCGGCGTGGTAAGCCTCCAGCAGCAACGCTGTAGCCGATGCCCGCTCGATGTATCGGCCGACCTGGATGAACTGCCAGCCTTCGCCGTGGTTCATCGTCGAATCGGTAACCCCCTGAAACTGATGCACCGCCTCCATCACCGACTGCAGGAATTCGCTGGGCCGCGCAATCCCGGCCGCCAGCGCCTTCGCCTGCCGATCAATCTGCATCTCCGGCCGCGTCACTTGAAGATACAGGCTGTTCAACCGGTGCCACTGCTCTGTCGAAATCTGTTCTCTCACATGCCGTGAGTTCTCCCGTGCTGCAATGATGCACGAAAGGATCGAAGCCTTGTTCGTTGTGTCGAAGGTTAGCGCCTGCGTCAGCGCATACGGCTCGCCTGTCCATTGGATGTCCTTCGGCCTGCCCAGCGCCTGCAATACCCGTTGCCAACGACGCTCCGCACTCGCCGCGCTTTCGTCCAACATAAGGTTCAGATTCACATCGAGCAGCCGCGTCGTATGCTCTGCGCGCTCGAGATACCGGCTCATCCAGTACAAACTATCTGCTACGCGTGACAGCATCGGCATCTCCTTTACTGGCTCAGCACCCAGGTATCTTTACTGCCGCCACCCTGCGACGAATTCACCACCAGCGACCCTCGGTTCAGCGCCACACGGGTCAGCCCTCCCGGCACAATCGTCACCTTATCGCCGTAGAGAACATAGGGTCGCAGATCCACATGCCGCGGTTCCAGTTCGTCGCCGATCAGACATGGCGCCCGTGAGAACGAGATCGTCGGCTGCGCAATATAGTTCCGCGGATCAGCCTCGATCTTCCGCGCAAACTCGTCCCGCTGCGCCTTGGTCGACTGCGGCCCGATCAGCATCCCATAGCCGCCGCTCTCTCCCACGGCCTTTACCACCAGCTTGTCGAGATTCTCGAGAACGTGCTGCCGTTCTTTCGGACGCGTTGGCAGATACGTCTCCACGTTCTTCAGCACCGGCTCCTCTGTCAGGTAGTACTTGATGATGTCCGGTACATACGCGTACAGCGCCTTGTCATCGGCGACGCCAGTGCCGAATGCATTTGCCAGAGTCACATTCCCCGCGCGATAGGCGTTGAACAGGCCGGCTACACCAAGGATCGAATCGCCGCGGAACGCGAGTGGATCGATGAAGTCGTCATCGACCCGGCGGTAGATCACATCCACGCGCCGCAGGCCGTTTGTCGTTCGCATGTAGACGATGTTGTCGTGTGTCACCAGATCGCGGCCCTCGACGAGCTCGATCCCCATCTGTCGGGCGAGATACGCGTGCTCGAAGTAAGCCGAGTTGAAAACTCCCGGTGAAAGCAACACAATGTTCGGCTCTGGCCGGCCTTCTGGCGCGAGTGACCGCAGCGTACCCAGCAGCAGTTGCGTGTACTGCTCGATCGGCCGCACGTTGTAGGTGCGAAACAGCTCCGGAAAGATCCGCTTCATCACCCTGCGGTTGGTCAGCATGTAACTCACGCCGCTCGGCACCCGGAGATTGTCTTCCAGCACCACGAACTCGCCATTCTCCAGCCGGATCAGATCTGTTCCGCAGACCGCGATGTAGACGTTGCGCGGAACCTGCAGTCCGGCCATCTGCCTGCGATAGTGCTTGCAGCTGTAGACCATCTCCCGCGGAACGATTCCGTCTTCAAGAATTCGTCCCTCGTTATAGATGTCTTTGAGGAACAGATTCAGCGCGGTAATCCGCTGCGTCAGTCCAAGCTCCACGGTTGCCCATTCGTCCGCGGTGATGATGCGCGGGACGAGATCATACGGAAAAATCTTCTCCGTCCCCTCCTCGCGCCCATAGACGGTGAAGGTAATGCCCTGATTCAGGAAGCTGAGGTCGGCTGCCTGCTTCCGCCGTTGCAACTCCTCCACGGGCAGGGAGGTGAAGTGCTCCAGCAGCGGCTCACAATGACGATGCAGATCGCCTGGACCCGAAAACATCTCGTCGTAGGCATGGTCCAGCAGATAGTTTTTCAGTGCCGCATGCTCGAACTGGGAGGACTGGGTTGGCAGCATTGGGAGCCTTGAGTATAGCGGCACAACCATGGGCCACCAAACGCAATTCGCATCTCGTCGTGTCGCTGCACTGTTTTTCAACGCGTTACAGCCGCATTAACCGTATCTTCTTCTATTCCCGCCCAACTTCGCCAGCCAGCGGGAAGCTAACTAGGCTAAACTAGAAGAGACGCGCACTTTCCCCAAAAGCACATCCCTAAGCGCACAGACAGGACAAAAAGCAGTGAGCAACTCAACCGCAGTCGCCGTTAAGCCCATCTTCAACATCGCCATCATCGCCCACGTCGATCATGGCAAGACCACCCTCGTCGACGCCATGCTGCGCCAGAGCGGCACCTTCCGCTCCAACGAGGCCGTCGTCGAGCGCGTCATGGACTCAAATGACCTTGAAAAAGAGCGCGGCATCACGATCCTTGCGAAGAACACCGCCCTCTACTATCACGACAACAAGATCAATATTGTCGACACCCCGGGCCACGCCGACTTCGGCGGCGAGGTCGAGCGCGCTTTGAAGATGGTCGACGGTGTCGTGCTCCTCGTCGATGCCTCCGAAGGCCCTCTGCCTCAGACGCGTTACGTTCTCTCGAAGGCTCTCGAAGCCGGGTTGACCCCGATGGTCGTCATCAATAAGATCGACCGCCCCGACGCGCGCCCGCAGGAGGTCCTCAATGAGGTCTATGACCTCTTCATCGACCTTGACGCCGATGAGTCCGTGCTTGACTTCCCCGTCCTCTACACCAACGGCAAACTCGGCACCGCGACAACAGATCCTGCGATTCCGGGCACTGATCTTCAGCCGCTCTTCGAGCAGATCATCACCACCATTCCTGTTGCCAAGGGCGAACCCGAAGGCGCTGTCCAGATCCTTGTCACTAACCTCGACTACTCCGACTATCTCGGGCGTCTTGCGATTGGCCGCGTCTTCAATGGCACCATGCGCACCGGCCAGGAGTACTCGGTCGCCAAGCTCGACGGCACCTTCACCAAACACAAGATCACCAAGCTCTTCAGCTTCTCCGGCCTCAAGCGCACCGACATCGAAGAGACCCAAGTCGGCGACATCGTTGCCATCGCCGGCATTCCGGGCATTACGATCGGCGAGAGCTTCTGCGACTTTGAGAATCCGCAGCCGCTTCCTCCGATCACCATCGATGAGCCGACGATCGCGATCCAGTTCAACGTCAACAACGGCCCCTTTGCCGGCCGCGAAGGCAAGTACGTCACCTCACGCAACCTGCGCGACCGTCTCGACAAGGAACTCCTCACCAACGTCTCGCTCAAGATGCAGGAGACGGGTTCGCCGGACTCGTTCAAGGTGCTGGGCCGCGGCGAACTGCAGCTTGGCATCCTCATCGAGATGATGCGTCGCGAAGGCTTCGAGATGATGGTCAGCCGTCCGGAGATCGTCACCAAAAAGATCGGCGATCAAGTGATGGAGCCGGTCGAACATCTCTCTATCGACGTTCCGGAGAGCTTTGTCGGCACCGTCATTGAGCGTCTCGGGCCGAGAAAGGGCGAGATGACGAAGATGGTGAACCATGGCTCGGGCCGCGTCCGGATGGAGTTTCGCATTCCCAGCCGTGGGTTGATCGGGTTGCGGTCTGAGATGTTGACCGAGACTCGCGGCACCATCATCATGAACTCGATCCTCGACGGCTACATTGACTATCAGGGCGAGATTCCGCAGCGTGCCTCCGGTGCTCTTATCTCTGACCGCCAGGGCACTACGACCGCCTATGCGCTCGAAGGCCTGCAGGACCGTGGCATTCTCTTCGTGGCGGACGGTGTTGAGGTCTATGAGGGCATGGTCGTCGGCGAACACAGCCGCGACAATGACCTCGACGTCAACTGCGTTCGGGAAAAGAAGCTCTCGAACATGCGCGCGTCGGGTTCCGACGATGCCGTCCGCCTGGTGCCTTACAAGCAGCTCACCCTCGAGCAGTGCATCGAGTTCATCGCGGACGACGAGCTGGTCGAGGTGACGCCCAAGTCGTTGCGCCTACGCAAGCGGGTGCTGCAGGCGAATCGCCGTCCCCGGAAGGGTTCGGGGAACGAATAAGCCCGAGACTGGCCGGGGGGTCCCCCCCATTGCCCGCGCGTAAATTCCTTTGTTTCAGTAGTTTGCGGGTGGTCGTTGCCCGCAAAATATTCCAAACAAAGGGGTTGCGTCCAAAATATTGCAAATAAAAGAGTTAGCCTCGGCTTTGGTCGAGGCTAATGTTTTTTTCCCCACTATTTAAGTATACCGGATTGAGTGTAACTAACCTTCAAACTCGATCTTGTTTCGTTTGAGTGATTTAGGTTGTTTCGGGGCTTGACATGCGATTTTTGGGCTAAATTTGAAGGTTTTTTTTTAGGAAGCTAAGGCCACCGCCCAAGACTTAGAGATGTTCCGCAATTGAAAAAGTGGTTGGCGGCCGGCGTGACCCAGATTCAAGCCCTTTTACGCTGGTCTGGACGCGCATTTCCTGGCTTTCGTCTCTGGTGCATGAAGGCAAAGCAGCCACGATCTGCTAAGAATGCCGACTCATAAAATCCGCATTCTCGGGTCTCGGCAGTGTACGCATTCGTCTTGCGCTTACTGCGGGGGTAGGGGAGAACAACGCACTTAGCCATAACGCCTCCTGTAAACAAGAAACTCCTGTAAACAAGAAACCTGGTAGGAGTAAAACATGACAGCAAACATCAAGGCTTGTGGTTAGATTTCTCCTCAACTTGCACGATGTCAAGTGAATTAAATCAACAAAGATGCTGCAAGACTTAGTCTGCCCATCGTGGCGTCCTTGCCCTGTCCTGTCAAGAGACTTTCCGCACATCCCCTATTTTCGGCTGGCCCGGTGGGAATCGTGGATGCGAATTCCAAGCCTGGCTTGAAAGTACGCGCCGGGGTGAGCCTGTGTTTCCCATGGGAAGGTCAGCGAGAATATCTTCGGCAGTGGCCGATGCGAGAGCGGAAACTGTTTGCCGCGCAACTTCGCCAGGAAGGCGAATTGGCAGTGCAAGGTACCTGAGATTTCATACCTCCAGGGCTACAACCTCATAGATTTTGATCGACGGCACAGTGAGTTCGACTATGCGGCCAATTTGCTTGAACTGAACATTTGTCTCCGCGCGCAGAAGCGATGCCGTCTTGATTTTTACCTCGCGCGGAAGCTGGACGCGAACCGTCTGGTTGCCGAGAGCGACTGGCTCGCGCATGCGTCCTCGGAAGGCGTTCGGGCCGTTGTAGTTAAGCATGTGCACTGCGAAGCCCGGTTCCGTCTCCCAGGCGATTACTTCCATCAGCCCTTCGCCTTGTACCTGAACGGAGTTGCTATCGCCCATGACCCACTGCACCGCGTTCAGGAGTTGACGTCCAAGATCAACGTTGTCCGTCCTCCAGTAGGTGGCGTCCATGTCTCCAGCGAAGTAGGCGAGACGTGATGTGCCTACTTCGCGCAGTACGACGGAGGGCATGTCCGTCGGTTCCTCGCGAGCGTACACGGCCTCGGGAGGGTAGACGGGGTACGGCCTGATGTACGTCATCACGGGGTTTCGAATGGGAGCAAGAGGAACGCTCCACACCGGGCCGGCGATCCAGGCGGTATCTTCGAAGCCGTTGGTAAGAGCGTTGCGCTGGTGAATGAATTGGAGGTGCACCGAGGTGATGGGATCGGTCGCTTTCGCCTCTGAGCGCTGACGATCTCCGGCCTTGCTGATGCCAAAGAGTTTGCCGAGCGCGAAGTCGGCGCGCGGTTTACCAGTCTCGTCGTAGAGTCCGGTTTCAAAGGTGGCGAACAGCGAGCCACCACGCTCAACGTAGCTCTCAAGCGCATGGCATTGTGCGTCGCTTAGTAGCGCGACATTTGGGAGGATCAGAGCGGAGTACTGCGAGAGGCGTTTCTCGTTGAGGTCCTCTTCATAGACAAAGTCAAACGGAATGCGAGCCTCCGTCAAGACGGAGTACATGCCTTCAATATGATCCGCCTTGTCCTCCGTGGTAGGGGCCTTGTAGAGAGTGACGGATTTTGATGAAGCGACAATCGCGATCTTCGCAAGCGATTGAATGTTATGGAAGTGCTTGTCGTGACGTGCGTGCCAGCTTAGGAAGTCGCGACCCGGACCCTGCCAGCGGCGATCCTCCTCAAGGCCTTGCTCCATGCCCAGCCAGTGATACCAGACGATGCCGCCTGCGGCCGCGGTCTGTGACATACGGCACTCGGGTTCGACAGACGTGTCGGTGACCTGACGCCACATGATGTGGCCAGAGCGCGCATAGCTTGCACTAACAGCGGCTACGGGCCGATCTCCCATGAGCGCGTGTGCGAATTTGACTTGCTGAGAGTCCTGCCAGATGGGAGCGACCAGGCCGGAGCGCGATTGATTATCTGCGGTGTACCAGAGGGCTTCGCGGGTAAGCTTCCACTGGTCCAGACCGGATTCTTTGAGACCGCCGCCAAGGTTGCAGCTATAGAAGTTATTCGGGCTCTTTTCGAGCACAACCTTCTTGTAGAGGTTGATGAGATCGGCTGCGCTGTCCATAAGGGCGGCCCGGTAGTGCTCGGAGTGTGGGTCGCCAATCTTCTTGCAGTTCTCACAGTAGCAGACCTGCAGGCCGGGCCAGCCGTTCATGTACACGCCATCGATGTCATAACGCTTATTAAGTTCGCGGATGATGGCAGGCTGCTGCTCTGTGTAATGACCGCTGAATTGACAGGTGAAGGCGATGTTGGGTGCTGAGGACTGAAGGCTGCCATCCTGATTGCGCCTGAACCATAGCGGATGGACTTCTAGAAGTTTGGGATCGATCCACTGGATGTCGGGGCTCATGCGCGCATAGACGCGGATGCCTCTGGATTTTGCTGCCCTGACGCACTCTCCGAATAAGTCGCGATCGTTGAGATAAGAACTGCGATGAAAGAAGGGAACCTCGGTTGGATAGAACGCTACCGGGCCAGAGACGGAGAGGGCAACAGCCCCGACTTTGGCCGAAGCCCAGTAGTCGGCCCACTTTTCAACGTTCCCGTACTGCGGATCTTTTTCATTGAAGTTTGTCTGTCCGATGCGCTTGATGCGGCGGTACCAGAAAGTTTCGACCGCGCCCGTTGAAGGTGTGGCCGCTGGATCGATGGACAAGGCAGACAGAACGGAGGGCGTCGAGAGAGTTGCGACCACGCTGCCCGCTCCCATCAGAGTGAATTCGCGCCGATTAGGCTTCATGTATTTGCTGCTCCGATGTTGACGATGCGCCGCGATGGATGGAAAACACATCGAGATGATAACGCCTAAGAGTGCCGACAGTTGTTCCCAGTGGCAGGAAGTTCCTGGAAAACGGGCTATCCGGAACTTATCTCAGATGGCAAGAACAGGGCTTGTCACAAAGGTGAACGCTTCACGGTTATGCACGGACGGTATCCGATTGCGTTCGTCGCGTCCGATCGGCGTTCCGTGGAGTTCGAAATGGGGAGTTCGAGATGGTGAAGCTGTTTGGCAATCACCACAAGGTGGTAGTGCAGTTACCGATCTGACACCGCATAGTTGACTTGCCTGTCCTCGCGTTGCGGTACTGCGCAATGCGAGAAGAAAGCTGGCGGTTGGCCTGTACTGAAGAACGCCTTGGCATTAGCCAAGCCAACGTTGAGAAGAGCGTACTCAGGAGAGGTAACGATGTCTCAGAGCTATCGAACTACGTGTAGAGCAATTTTCGGTCTGCTGCTGTTGTGCGCGACTCCTGCTCTGGCAAATCATGTCGATACGGCAAACGTCACGCTGACCTGTAACTCCTACAGCCTTTCCCTCAGGGCATCGGAGCTCGTCCCGGGAAGGCGGTATCAGATCAACTACACGATCAATGGCATTCCATCCTCGGGCGGTTTTCCCATCACCGGCTTTCTTCCTTTCACTGCAGTTTCCAGCACGTTTGAAACCGCCGTGTGGGGTGCGTTTCCACCATTGAACGGAACGTTCAGTTTCTCCGGCAACGCCTCCCTGGCGGGGTGGAACACAATCCCCATCGAAGTGTCGCCGACCAGCCTAACTTGCGGACCAACGCCGCCGCCGGTCTGCACGGCGATGTCCGGCATCGCATCGAACTTCAACGGAACCTCCCTCGACGCGGGCCAATGGATCTGGTTCAATGCGAATTTCACTGCAACGGGCATACCCAGCACTGGCGCGGTGATTACCTTCAGTAATTCCAAGATTCTGAACGCAGGGAGTGGGACCGCTATCACGAATTCGGCTCCAAATGCCCGCATCACGTTCTCCCCGTCCGCAGCTTGCAGTACCACCACCTTCGACACCATGACGAACACGTGGTTCACGATCGTTCCGATGCGCGCGGACGACGAAATCTTTCTCACCGGTGTGGCCGTCCCTGTGCCTGCCGGCGGTCTGCCGGGAGGAATCAATGTGAACTGGACCGGCACCTTCGACACCGGCGGCGTCTCCGGTATCTCAATCAATTGGAAGTGGGGAGCTGCCGCCTACTCGAGCATGAGCAACGACTTCAACGCCTTTGCCATCAAGCCGGGACACCAGACTGCCTGCGGGGTTAACAACGGCGACCATGCCGGCACCCCGGAGGGGGTGAACCTCGATAATCAGCTCTGGAAGCAGTTTGTTATCGGCGGGGCGAGAGGCGGTGGCGGATCAAACTGGACGGGGTCGTGGAGCGGTACGCAGAGCGCCTCCCCACAATGCGACCAATCACCGGTTCCAGTAGGGCCAAAGGGGTAGACGGTGATGGGCCGACGCAATGATTGCCCCTGCCGGCTGAAGATCACAAAAGGATTCCGGTGCGACGTAAAAGACGCCACACCGGAATCCTGGTCATAGGGTGGCACCAGGGGAGCCTGCCATCCCGTATTGTTCGGGAACTGCTTGCGGGGCTGCTTGACGATTATTTGTAGCTTTTGGCGGTGGCGAAGCGCTTGTTGACCTCGTCCCAGTTGACGGTGTTCCACCAGGCGACGAGGTAGTCCGGGCGCCTGTTGTTGTACTTCAGGTAGTAGGCGTGCTCCCAGACGTCGTTGCCGAGGATGGGGTAGCTGCCCTGGGAGATGGGGTTGTCCTGGTTGGCGGTGGTGACGATGGCGAGCTTGCCGGCCTTGAAGATGAGCCAGCCCCAGCCGGAGCCGAACTGCTTGGCGGTGGTCTCGTTGAAGAGCTTCTTGAAGGATTCGAAGTCGCCGAAGTCGGCCTTGATCTGGGCTGCGATGTCGCCGGAGGGGTCGCCTCCGCCCTTGGGCTTCATGATCTGCCAGAACATGGTGTGGTTGACGTGGCCGCCGCCGTTGTTCTGCACAACTTTGCGCACATCTTCGGGAATGGCTGCGAGGTCCTTGATGAGCTCCTCGGGCGACTTCTTGCCGAGATCGGGGTGTTTTTCTACTGCGCCGTTGAGATTGGTGACGTAGGCCTGGTGGTGCTTGTCGTGGTGCAGCTTCATCGTCGCTTCGTCGATGTGGGGCTC
>Ga0210410_10001475_pt1 | contig 22138 bp, 15 predicted proteins | sample IncBWC4MmetaG_FD_161058 | JGI IMG/M metagenome (GOLD analysis project Ga0210410, IMG submission 161058) | Forest soil microbial communities from Barre Woods Harvard Forest LTER site, Petersham, Massachusetts, United States - Inc-BW-C-4-M | ecosystem: Environmental > Terrestrial > Soil >... | reverse complement strand
GGGGAGTCTTCGCGTGAATCTCGAAAAAATCCGCGAAGCCGCTGAGCGGGTGGCTCGCTCGGAAGGCCTGGAAATTGCTGATGTCGAATGGCTGGTCGGCAAGCAGCGCTTTCTGCGGGTGTATATCGACCGTGTTCCGCCCGCGCCCCCCGTCGAGGAAGCGGCCAATGGCGAGCCGGCCGCGATAAGCGACCCGTATCCGAAGATCAGCCACGCGGATTGCGAGCGGGTAAGCCAGCAGTTGAGCGTGATTCTGGACGTGGAAGAATTGATTCCGGGACCGAGTTACATCCTGGAAGTCAGCTCGCCGGGAATGGACCGGGCTCTAAAAAAGCCGGCGGACTTTCAGCGTTTCCAGGGAAGGCTGGCCAAAATCACGACCGCCGAGCCGGTCGGCAACGCCAAATTTTTTGAAGGACGGCTCTCGGGTTTTGCGGACGGCAAAGTTCGCATGGAATTGAAGGGCAAGGAAGCGCGGATCGTGGAGTTGCCGCTCGAAGCGATTCGCAAGGCCAACCTGGTTGTCGAGTTTTAGCTCGGGAAATCTAACGCTGGAGTTTTAGGAAAGACTTTAGGAACGCGAAATGGCGAATCTGCTCTACCAACAGATCGAAATGCTCAGCCGCGAGAAGCACATTGAGCCGGAAATCGTGGTGTCGGCGATTGAAGACGCGATGGTCGTCGCGGCGCGGAAGTATTACAAGACCGAGGAAGACCTGCGCGCCAAGTTCAACCAGGACACCGGCCAGGTCGACGTGTTTTCCGTGCATATGGTCGTGGAAGAAGTAACCGACCCGAAAAAAGAGATCAGCCTGGCGGACGCGAAGAAAAAAAATCCGGCGGCGGAAGTCGGCACGGAGATTGTCGCGGCCAAGCCCACCGACGTGCTCGGGCGCATTGCTGCGCAAACGGCCAAACAGGTAATTCTTCAGAAGGTGCGCGAAGCCGAACGCGACACCATCTTCAACGAATATCACAACCGCGTGGGTGAGCTGGTCACCGTGATTGTGAAGCGCGCCGAGGGCCCCGACCTCATCGTGGATATGGGCCGCACCGAAGCGCGTCTGCCCAAGCGCGAGCAATCGAAGCTGGAAACTTACAACATCGGCGAGCGTTTGCGCGTGGTCATCAAGATGGTGGACCGCGCCGCAAAAGGCCCGCAAGTCATCGTTTCTCGCGCGGACGCCCATCTGGTCCAGCGCCTTTTCGAAATGGAAGTGCCGGAAATTTACGACGGCACGGTGCAGATTCGCTTTGCCGCGCGCGAAGCCGGCGAACGCACCAAAGTGGCCGTCGCCAGCCGCGATAAAGATGTTGATCCTGTAGGCGCCTGCGTGGGCATGAAGGGTATGCGTGTGCAGTCCATCATCCGCGAATTGCGCGGCGAAAAAATCGACATCATCCCCTTCAGCGAAGAGACCGTGGCATTCGCGCAGAAAGCCTTGAGCCCCGCGAAAGTCACGCGCGTGCAAATCACCGATCCAGAGAATCGCAAGCTCGAAGTAATCGTCGAGGATTCGCAGCTCTCTCTCGCCATCGGCAAGAAGGGGCAGAACGTCCGCCTGGCCAGCAAGCTCATCGGCTGGGACATCGACATCAAGAGCGAAGAAGAAAAGCGCCGCGAAATCGAAGAACAGATGACCGCGCTCACCGCGCCGGCCACGCCGCTGACCGCGCTAGCGGGTGTGGGCGCGAAGACCATCGAGAAGATCGAAGCCGCCGGCATCGCCAACGTCGAGAAACTCGCCGGCATGACGCCAGAACAATTGATGGAAATCCCCGGCATCGGCGAAAAGATGGTCGACAAAATCTATCAGGCCGTGAACCGCTTCTATGAAGGCGGCGGGGAAGCCGCGACCACTACGCCCGAGGCCGCTGGTACTCCGTCCGTTGAGGGCGAAGTTACGGAAACCGCGGCGGAAGAAGCACCCGCCGAAGAAGCAGTGGCTGCTGAAACTGTCGAGCCCAGGGAAACGGTCGAGGCAGCCCCCGCGCCGGAAGAATCCACTGCCACCGAAGAGATTGCAACAGAGGCTAAGCCCGTTAGCCACGAAGGCGACGCAGAGCAGCCGGAAGAGGCCAAGTCCTGAGCGACGTAAACCAAGTACGAATCAACGAGTTGGCTCGTGAGTTGGAGGTCAAGGCCAAGGCCATCATCGACCTCCTGCCGGGCTACGGGGTAACGGAAAAGAAGACCCATTCGAGCTCCATCCCCGAGGATGTCGCGCTAAAAGTGCGCGCACATCTCCAGGGTGTTGCTGACGCCGAATCTGCCGCCGAAGCCACGGCCAAAGCCGAAAAGGATTCCAAAGACGCGGCCGCCAGGGCTGCCCGCATGCGCCCGGCCAGCGTTCCCGCTCCCGCCACGCCAGCAACTGTCGCGGCCGTGCCGGCGAAGCCTGTTGCAGCGCCCACGACTGTTCCCGCTGTAAATCCAGCCGTAGCTACAACCCCGGCTCCGGTAGCCAAGCCGCACGCTCCACAATCTCCGGTGGTTGCGCCAGTGCCTCCCGCTTCGACGACGCCACCTCCGTCGGCTGCGGCCACTCCTGCGCCGAAACCACCCGCGGCTCCCACGCCCGCCGCCCCTGCGGTTACCACGATTCGTCCCGCTGCGCCCGCGGGTCAGCCAGGAAGTTCCGCTCCGTCTTCGCGTCCCTCAACGCCGGCGACGCGTCCGCCTGTTCCCGGGCAGCCCGGTCAGCGTCCCCAACCTTCGGGTGTGCGGCCGGCTGCCGCAGCGCCAGGCTCACCAGCGCGTCCAAGTGCACCTGCCGCTCGCCCTGGTGTCACTGGACGTCCGCCACTTCCAACCGGCAATCGCGGCCCCCTTCCGACCGGCAATCGCGGCCCACTTCCTGGCACGCCCGGCGGCGGCCCGCGTCCCGGCCAGCCCATGCGCTCGCAACAGCCCGGCCAGGGGAGACCTTATTCACCGCGTCCCACCGGACCCGGTGGCGCGCCAAATCGTCCTTTTGAACAACGCCGTGGCCCCTTGCCAACTGGCACTCGGCCCGGCCCGCGGCAACCCGGCCGGCCTGGCATGCTCCCGCCTATGCCGGACAAAATGCCCTCAAAGGCGGAGCCTGGTAAGCCGCTCTACACGCGCAAGCCGCCGCAGCGTCAGCGCCCTGTCGCCGATAAACGCGAGATGGAGGGCGAGCGCAAACTGCACCCCACGCGCCAGCGTCCTGGCGCGGGAGGCCGCGGCGTTGCCGCCGTCATCGCGCCGCCGGAACCGCGTGCGCCGCGCGACGTCGCCATCACCGAAGGCATCACCATCCGCGAACTCGCCGAAAAGCTAGATGTGCGCGCCAAGGATCTTCTGAAAAACCTGCTGGACCGCGGCGTCTTTGCCAGCATCAACCAGGCGCTTGACGTTCACACCGCCACCACCCTCGCGGAATCCTTCAGTGGCGTCGTCAGCGTCGTCTCCCTCGAAGAAGAAATGGTGCTCGAGGTCGCCAAGGAAGAAACCAAGGAAAGCTTGAAGCCGCGGCCTCCGGTAGTCACCGTCATGGGCCACGTCGACCACGGCAAAACTAGTTTGCTCGACGCCATTCGCGAAGCGGACGTTGCCGGCGGCGAAGCCGGCGGCATCACGCAGCACATCGGCGCCTACAAAGTGCTCGTCAACGATCGCAGCGTTGTCTTCATCGACACGCCGGGTCACGAAGCGTTTACACGCATGCGTGCGCGCGGCGCGAAAGTTACCGACATCGTCGTGCTCGTAGTCGCTGCCGACGATGGCGTCATGCCGCAAACGAAGGAAGCCATCGATCACGCCAAAGCCGCCAACGTTCCCATCATCGTGGCCATCAACAAGATTGACAAACCCGAAGCACAGCTCGAACGCGTGAAGCGCCAGCTCACGGAAAACGGATTGATGCCTTCGGAATGGGGCGGTGACACGGAATTCGTGGAAGTTTCCGCCAAACAGAAAAAGGGCATCGACAAATTGCTCGAGATCATTCTTCTCGTCGCCGATTTGCGCGAGCTGAAGGCCAATCCCGACGCTCCCGCCAGCGGCACGGTTCTCGAATCGCGCGTCGACAAAGGCCGCGGCCCAGTGGCCACCATTCTCGTGCAGAACGGCACATTGAACTCAGGGGACTTTTTCATCTGCGGCGCCGTCTTTGGCAAAGTCCGCGCCATGTTCGACGATCGCGGTCGCACCACCAAGGATGCGCCGCCGTCCACGCCTGTCGAAGTGCTCGGTTTGCAGGGCGTTCCCGAGGCCGGCGACCATTTCCAGGTCACCGACGAAGCCAAGGCGCGCCACATCGTCGATTATCGCCAGGGCAAACAGCGCGACGCGGCGTTGGCTCGCAGCAGTGGCGCGCGCATCACGCTCGATCAATTGCACGAACAGCTCAAGGCCGGCGACGTCAAGGAACTCGGCATCGTCATCAAGGCCGACGTACAAGGCTCCGTCGAAGTTCTCAGCGAAATGCTGCCGAAGCTTTCGACCGACCAGGTAAAACTAAAAATCATTGGTTCCGGCGTCGGCGCGGTCACGGAAAACGATGTACTGTTGGCCTCCGCTTCCGGCGCGATTATCATTGCCTTCGGGATCCGTCCGGACCGCAAAGCCTCGGACCTCGCGCAACAGGAACACGTGGACATTCGCACGCACACGATCATCTACGAAGTGTCCGATGAACTGAAGAAAGCCATGGAAGGCCTGCTCGAACCAGTGGTCACCGAGACCTATCTGGGCCGCGCGGAAGTGCGCAACACGTTCCGCGTCAAGGGAACTGGCACGGTCGCAGGCTGCTACGTGGTCGACGGCATCCTCAAGCGCGACGCGCAAATCCGCGTGGTGCGCGATGGCGCTGTGATCTACACTTCGAAGCTCAGCTCGTTGAAGCGCTTCAAGGACGACGCCAGCGAAGTGCGCACCGGCTTCGAGTGCGGCGCGGGCGTTGCCAACTTTAATGACGTGAAAGTCGGCGACATTCTTGAATGTTTCAGCATCACCAAGATGAGCGCCGCGGAAGCTGCCGGACAGGGCGGCGGGTCTTCCGGCAAAAAGTAACCGCCGAGCTGTCCCCCGGAGCCACGCATGCCGGTCGGTCTCCTCACCCTCGAGCTGCACATTCCGGACGCGCAATCGCTGAAGGACAAGCGGCAGGTGCTGCGCAGCCTGAAAGACAAGCTACGCCGGCAGTTCAATGTTGCCGTGGCGGAGTTGGAGCATCATGATACGTGGCAACGGTCGGTAGTCGGAGTCGTAACGCTTTCCAACGAAGAAAAGCATCTCAACGAAGTGCTGCAGAAAGTTTTGGACGAAGCCGACCGCATTCTCGGTTCGATTTTGATTAACCAGGCGATCGAAATTATTTAGCAGCGCAATTCATAAAGTAGTTTTCCTAGGGACGCCGATGAGCCCAGCCAATCACCGTCACGAACGTGTGGGCGAGGAGATCGCCCACGAAGTCAATGCCATGCTCGCGGGCGAACTGAAAGACCCCCGCCTCGAGGGCATGGTGGTCGTTAGCGAAGTCCGCGTTCAGCCGGACATGAAACACGCCCGCGTCTTCATCAACATGCGCGGCACCAACAAGGAACAGTCCGACGCCATCAAAGCGCTCGAACATGCTTCCGGCTACATCCGGCGCGAACTCATCGAGCGCCTCCAGCTTCGCCGCGTACCCGAATTGCACTTCACGCTCGACCTTTCGCAAGAACATGTCGAGCGCATCGAGCAGCTCCTGAAGGAAATGAAGAAAGACAAACCCTCCGCGCCTTGACACTATTAGGAACGGCCCACTGACCTCTCATGCCACGCCAGCCGCAACCCGCGCCGTTTGACGGCGCTCTGGTCATCGACAAGCCGCGCGGGAAAACTTCCCACGATGTTGTCGATGCCGTGCGCCACCTCGCCGGATTCCGGCAAATCGGGCATCTCGGCACGCTCGATCCGCTCGCAACCGGTGTGCTCGTTCTGCTGCTCGGCCGCGCCACGCGCCTCGTGCAGTTCTATAACGGCCGCCGCAAGCGTTATACTGCGGGGTTCCGCTTCGGTTTTGCGACGGATACGTACGACTCCGACGGCGAAGCCCAGGGCCCTGACGTCGCGCCCACGCTCGACCGGGAAACGCTCGAAAAATTCGCCGCCGCGCGCATTGGCCGTTTCGATCAGATGCCGCCGGCATTCTCCGCAAAAAAAGTGAAGGGGCGCCCGGCCTACGAATTGGCGCGGAAGAAACAGCCGGTGGAACTAAAAGCCGTCGAAGTCGAGCTATTCGAATACAAGTTGACGGAGATCGAAGGCAGCATCGCTCGCTTCATCATCGAGTGCTCGTCCGGCACCTATATTCGCTCGCTGGCACATGAAATGGGACAAGAACTCGGCAGCGGCGCGCATCTCGCCGAAATCGCACGCACCGCCGTTGGCGAATTTTCGCTCGAGCAGGCCATCAAGCTCGAAGAACTGGCCGAAGCCACTCGCGCGGGGAAATTTGCGGACTGTCTGATCCGTCTCGAGAATCTGCTTCCCAGCTTTCCGCGAGTCAACGTTCTCCCGGTCATCGAAAAGCGAGTGCGCCACGGTTCGAAATTCAACATCTCCGTCGCGCAGATCCAGTCCGGCCGCCGGGAAACTCCGCCGGGCGCGACCACCGAACTCGATGGTGGAGAGCCGAAGCCTCCGCGCCTCCGCGTCTTCAGCCAGCAGGACAAGCTCATCGCCATTGCCGAAGCTGTGGTCCCGCGCACCTTTCAGCCCATTGTAGTTTTCGAACCGCTGCCGTAGTTCCCCCGGCGGCGCGTGCCGGCACGCGAGCAAATAATGGAAGCTGTCGTTCGCCGGATGGCGAAGGCCGTGCCATTCGCACGGCAGTTAAGGATTGGTGCGTTCCCGTTCCGAGGGAAGCGCATTCGGATTCGCAACCGGGCTTTGCTCGCCGCGTCCCGCGAAGATCGATCGAGACTGCCGGTCCGGCCGGCGCAGGCGCCGCGGCGTAACCAGAATCATCAGCTGCGTGTCCGCCAGAGTGTTATTCCTCACTCCAAACGCATATCCGAGGGGGCCGGGCAACTCCGCAAATCCCGGCAACCCCGTGATGCTGCGCATTTCTTCCCGGTCCGTTATCCCCCCGATCAGCGAGGTTTCATCCTCTCGGACGCGCACGGTCTGCGTCAGCGTGCGATTGGAAATTACCGGAATGCCATTCACGCTGGTGCCCGCCAGCGCCCTGATTTCGAATTCCAATTGCAGCGTTACTTCGTTGTTCGCATGCAGGGCTGGCGTGGCCTTCACTTTTACTCCCAGATCGATGTACTCCGAGCCGGGATACGGCTGCTGCGTCAAGCCGTTGGTTCCACTGGAGAAAAGCGCGGCAGGGTTGAAAATGATCTGTACCTGGCCCGCCATTCCCCCGGGATCGTCCGTGATGGCCACATCGGGGCTGCTCGCTCCGCTAAGACTAGCGGCAATGATCGCGCTGGGGTTCGCACCCGCCGGTAATTCGAACGCCGGGGCAAAAAGGCCTAGCCCCAGGCCCAGAAAAACAGAAACGCTGTTCACCGCATCATTGGTCACGGCAATATCGAGTATGCCGTCCTGATTGAAGTCCGCGATCGTCAAACCGGTCGGGGTGGTGCCGGTGGTGAGCGGTGAATTGGCGGCCGCGGTGAAAGTGGCGTCGCCATTATTGAGTAACACGCTCACGGAGTTGTCCACCTGGTTCACGACGGCGAAATCCGTCCGTCCGTCGGCGTTCAGATCGGCGGCGGCGATGGCCACGGGTCCTCTTCCGACGGTGGTGGCCGTGCCTGCGGGTGTAAACGTTTCGTTCGCGCCCCCGAGAAAGATCACCACGTTTCCCGGCAATGTCGGGGCGTTGTTGTTCGTTAGAATTGCCAGGTCCATTATTCCGTCGGCGTTGAAATCTCCCAGCACCATTCCCACCGGATTTTGCGAGGCGGTGGGCAAAGCGATCGGCGAAGTTGTGGCCTGGGTAAAGCCTCCCTTGCCGTCTCCGTTAAAAAGAGAAACTGTGCTGTCCGTGAAATTCGTCACGGCAAAATCCTGGTTGCCGTCGGCATTAAAATCCGCCGTAACGATCGCGCTGGGTTCCTTGCCCACACTGATGGGCGATCCCGTCGCTGCGGTGAACGTCCCGTCGCCGTTGCTCAATAGTACGATCACTTCATTGGTCGTCGGATCCGTGATCAACAAATCGTGAAATCCACTGCTCGTCAACTGCGCTGACGCGATGGCCGGCGGGCTCGCTGGCGCTGTTGTTCGCGGCGGCCCAAGTTGAATCGGCAACGTACTCGCTGCCACGAAATTCCCAGTCCCCGCACCCTGGTTCAGCAGAATTGTAAGCGTATTGTCAATTTCGTTTACGACCGCTAGATCCAGCTGGCCGGTGTTCCGGAAGTCTGCCGCGACGATCGCCACCGGTCCCACCCCCACGCCGAAGTCCGTGGTCGGCAGAGTCGCGTTGCCGATGCCCGGAATGAAACTCGAAGTCCCAAGGCTTCCAGAGAGCAGCGACAGCGTGACGGGGAAACGATCGCCCACGAAAAACGTGGCCGGCTTGCCATCCTGCGCTCGCAGCAAAATCTGGCGTCCGCTGCGCACCAGCGAAAGCGCATCGGAGAAATCCGCCGCGGCCCCCGGCAACGTGAGCAGAAATGTGGTCCTTCCTCCCCCCAGCGCTATGATCGGAGGAATCAACGACGCGGCGCCGCCCGCTGCCGCGCCGCCCGCAGGGCCTCCAAAAATGCTGGCCAGCAGTGTCACCAGGGTTGTGAAGTCCTTCGCATTCTTCAACTGATTCAAAATGTTGGGCGGAATCGTGAACAGTGTCGTACTGGATGGCGGCGTGATTCCCAGCTTTCGCGCGGTATTTAAATCCACTTCGAGAAGCTCGATTTCCAGCATCACTTCGCCGCGCTCTTTGTCCATTTCGTGAATTAACTGGCCAGCAAGGGCGAGTTTCTCCGGCGTGTCGCGCATGGTGATAGCCCGCGTATGGGCGTCCAGAATGATGTGCGTCGCCCCGGTGATGTCGCGCAGGATGCGCAGCAGCTCCGTCATGGTTTCGTTATCCACCGCGGACGGCAACGCAAAGGTTTGTTCCTCTTGCAGCCCGAATTGGCGGTGTTTGTCGGGCGTATCGGCGGCGACAAACAGGAGCGTCGCGTTGATGGGGCGCCAGAATGTGGCTGTCTGCTCTCCCACCAGCGCAATCGCGGTGTAAAAGTCGACCTCATCCACGCGCAGCCGCACGTTTTTCACCGCGAGGTCTGGGTCAAACGCTGCTTTCACACCGTATAGCGCGCACACCTGCTCGTAGACGGTCTTCGTATCTCCTCGTACATTCAAGTTGTGCTTCCCGCTTTGCGGCTGAAGCTCCGGCAGTCCGGAAACCCCTTTATCCGCGGGCTCGGGCGCGGCTGGCTTGTCTTCCATCGCCTGCATTTCCCTCAGCCGTTCTCCCACGATTTCGTTTCCCGGGTCCAGACGCAGCGCGGCGCCCAATTCGATGGTCGCCTTGTCCATGTAGCCTGCCAGCGCGTCACGCTCGGCGGCTTCCACATAATCGCGCACGATCTTCGAACGCAGGGCCGCCGCGCGCCCCACAATGGCAGCATCGCGTGGCGCGTAGCGCGCCGCCTGCTCGTAATAAGCGAGCGCCTCGGCCAATCGCCCATCGGCTTGCGCTTTGTCGCCCAGTTCGACGGCTTTTTGCGCCCGCTTGGGGTCCGGCCGCACTGGTTCATCCAGTTGCGAATTCTTCTGCTTTGCCGCCGAACCTTGCCCCTGCGCCGGGGCGCAAAGCAATAGCAGGGACATCATCAGGGCGGCAGCTTCGCGGATGGAGCGCTCTATCATGGGGCCAAAGGTATTCTACCGCGAGGAAAGCGGACTAGTGTGGTCCGGTTGACGTAAACGCCTAGCAGCGGTAAACTTACATTGGCGTTGCAAATCATTTACAACTGGAGTTTCCTTGCTTTCCGCATTCCTCATCGCTCTCCGTGAAGGCGTCGAAGCGGCTCTCGTCGTCGGCATCATTCTCGTCTATCTCTCCCGCACCGGCCGTGCTCACCTGGCGCGCTTTGTCTGGTATGGCGTGGCTGCGGCCACCGCGCTCAGTCTGGGCGTGGCTGTGGCCCTCGAGCGCTGGCAGATCAGTGAAGACGGCTTCGAGGGCCTGATGCTCCTCGTGGCTTCCGCCTTCGTCATTACGATGATCGTATGGATGAATCGCGTTGCGCGCCACCTGAAAAAAGAAATCGAGCAAAAGGTCGAGGCCTATGCCGCGCGCGCCGGCACCGCCGCCGGCTGGGGCATCTTCCTTTTTGTGTTCCTGATGGTCGTGCGCGAGGGCGCAGAGCTGGCGCTGATCCTCCGCGCTGTTGAAATGTCCAGCGAAGGCCTGCAAACGTGGATAGGCACCATCTTCGGCATCGCCGCGGCCGTGGCCGTCGGGCTCTTCTTCTTCAAAGGCACCCTGCGCGTTCCGCTGCACCGCTTCTTCGCCGTGACCAGCGTCATCCTCATGCTGGTGGCCTTTCAACTCGCGCTCACTGGTTTGCACGAACTCAGCGAAGCCCGCTGGCTGCCCTCCAGCAAAACGGAAATGGCCCTGATCGGCCCCATCGTTCGCAACGAACTCTTCTTCTTCGTTTTCATCTTTGGCGCCGCCACGCTGTTAATTCTTCGCGAATGGCAGTCCGTGTCGCAAGCCAAAGCCGCACAAAGCGCCGCAACCGACGCGGAGAAACGCCTCCTCGAATCCCAAAACCGGCGCCAGCGCGGCTGGATGAGCGCAGCAGCCACGGCCTCGCTCTCGGTGATCCTGGTGCTCACAGCAGACTTTATCTATACACGTGCCAATTCCGCGCCCCCGAGCTCCCGGCCCGTAGCCGCCGTGAACAACGAAGTTCGCATCCCTCTAAGCGAAGTCCAGGATGGCTCCCTGCATCTTTTCACCGTAACCATCGACGGCCAATCCCTCCGCTTCCTGATCATCAAAAAGCCCAACGGTTTCGGCACCGCCCTCGACGCCTGCCGCATCTGCGGCGCCGAAGGCTACCGCCAGGACGGCCAAAACGTAGTCTGCCGCCACTGCGGCTCCGCCATCTACGTCCCCTCTATCGGCGACAAGGGCGGCTGCAACCCCATCAGCGTCCCCTCCCGCATCGACGCCTCCGACCTAGTGCTCGATCTGTCCGCCCTAAAGCAAGCCATGACCGAGGTTCCCAAATGACTTGCCCCCCGGCCCCTCATGTTGTCTCCGTCCTTGTAGGGGCGCAGCATTGCTGCGCCCCATCGAGTGAGGCGTACTCCGCCCAAGGGTTTTCTCCAACTCGCCACTCGTCACTCGCCACTCGCCACTCGCGACCAATCCCATGTTCCTACGCCTAGTAGCCGATTCCTTCAGCCGCCGCCCGCGCCACAAACTCCTAACCGGAGCCGCTCTAGCCCTGGGCATGGCCGTAGCCACCGCCGCCCTAAGCGTCTCCCTAGATGTAGGCGACCGCCTCGCCCACGAATTCCGCAGCCTCGGTGCCAATCTTCTCGTCACCCCGCAAGCCGATTCTCTCCCCCTCGAAATCGGCGGCGTCGACTACCGCCCCGTAAACTCCGGCGCCTACCTCCCCGATTCCGACCTCCCCAAACTAAAAACCATCTTCTGGCACAACAACATCATCGCCTTCGCCCCGCTACTTGATTTTCAGCAGCGCGCGTATTGGCCCGGAGGAAGAAATCTAGACGGCGTAGGACAAAAGCCCGTGCAAATCATCGGTACTTGGGCCAACCAAACGGTGAATCTTCCAGACGGGACCGCGTTCACGACAGGCATCGAGAAAACAAATCCTTGGTGGCATTTGAATGGGAATTGGTTTTCGGACGATCACAGCGGATGTCTCATCGGGGAAAAGTTAGCGCGACAAGCTGGGATCAAGATCGGCGACGTAATTGTTGTTGGACCAATCATTGGCGACATCGGGAAAGAACTTAGGGTCGCAGGCATATTAACCACGGGGGGATCCGAGGACGAAGCCATTGTGATCCCCCTGCATTTGGCTCAGGGAATCCTTGGGAAGCCTGGCCAATACCGAAAGGTCTACGTCAGCGCCCTGACCAAACCCGAAGACGACTTCGCCCGCCGCGACCCCAAATCCATGAAGCCCGACGAACTCGAGCGCTGGTCCTGCAGCCCCTACGTCTCCTCGATCGCCTATTCCATCAAGCAAGCGCTCCCCGGCACCGACGTCCGTGTAATCCGCCGCGTAGCCGAAGGCGAAGGCATCATCCTAACGCGTGTCCGCCTGCTACTTTGGCTGGTCACCGGCGCGGCCCTCCTTGCGGCCGCATTGGCCGTAGGCGCGTCCGCAGCAGCTTCCGTAATCGAACGCCGCACAGAAATCGGCCTGATGAAAGCCCTGGGAGCAGGCTCCGCAACCATCGGCTTTCTCCTCGCCGCCGAACAACTTCTGCTCGCGCTAGTCGGCGGAGGAACCGGCTACGCCCTAGGCATAGTTCTGGCCCGCTTCCTAGGAGAGAAAATCTTCGGCGCCGCCCCCGAGCCGTCGTTCCTCGTCCTTTTCGTGGTCATCGCCTTGGCCGCCGCCGTCACTCTCCTCGGCAGCGTCTTCCCACTGCGCCGCGCCTCCCGCTACGAACCCGCCCCCATCCTCCGAGGCGAATGATGAACTCCCGCCGCACCACCAATCGCAAAATGTTCTGGCGCATCCTCCGCCGCCTTCTCATCGCCAACCCCGGCCGCCTCTTCGTCATCCTCCTCGCCCTGGGCTCCGGCGCCGCCATCACCGCCGCCCTCCTCAATCTCCAAATCGACGCCAAGCGGCGCCTCTCCACCGAATTCCGCGCCTTCGGTCCTAACGTGGTTATCAGTCCTCGCGATTCAAATGACCCTTCCAAGCTCTTGAAAGACTCTCTTTTTGAGCAGGTTCCGGGACGCAGTGCCGCGGGCGAAGTCAGCAAAGCTGCTTTCCTCTATGGAGTAATTGATGTTTCCGCGATTGACGACTCGGCTCCATCGGGAGACTCCAAGCCCGGCGAAGTCTCAATGAGAACCAAAGCAATTCTTGTGGGCTATGCTCATTCGTATGATCATCCCGAGCGCGTTTTACCCCACGCTTTAGTCCAGTACGAACAAGAAATCAGCTTTATTAGTTCGCTGCGTTGTGCGGTTGGCGAGAAACTGGCTGCCGCCCTCAAACTGAGCCGGCCCGGTGCGGTGGAACTCAGCAACGGTGGTTTGCGCCGGAGCTATTACGCTTTTGTCCTTCCATCCACCGGCGGGCCGGAAGACAATCAAATCTTCATTTATCTAGATGTTGCGCAGGAACTGCTCGCTCGCCCAAAATCCCTCAGCCTAATTCAGATCAATGTTCCGGGAACTCCTAAACAAGTTGCAGCCTTCGTCGACAGCCTCCAAACGGAATTCCCGGATGCGAAAGGTCGCCCCATCCGCCAGTTCACCGAAGCCCAAGCCAAGATCTACTCCCGCATCTCCGGCCTGCTCAATTTCACCGTCGCCCTCGTCCTCATTCTCACAGGCCTCTGCGTCATGGCTGCCATGACCAACGTCGCCATGGAGCGCAGAACGGACGTCGGCTTGATGAAAGCCATCGGCGGTTCCGTGCGCCGCGTCCTCCGTTTCTTCCTCGCCGAAGCCGCGCTCCTCGGCCTTGCCGGCGGAGTCCTCGGCGCCACCGCGGGCATCTTGCTCTCCATTGGCTTGGGCAAAGCCGTCTTCGGCGTGGCGGCGCGCCCGCGGCTGATTGTGTATCCTGTAGCTGTGACCTTGACCATTCTCGTTGCGATTGTCAGTTCGTATCCGTTGCGGCGCTTGGCCAGCATTCGTCCCGCAGCCGTCTTTCGAGGTGAAGCGTGAGTTCGGTCGTTTTAGCGCAGCCGCAGACCGCCGCCGTCCAGCAGGTGCTCATCGAAAACCTGGTGAAGGAATACGGCACTCTTCGCGCGCTCGACGGCGTCAGCTTCGCCGTCAACTCCGGCGAATGGGTCGCCCTCATGGGCCCTTCCGGCTCCGGCAAGACCACGCTCATCAATATCCTCGGTGGACTCGATACGCTCACCTCGGGCCGCGCCGTAGTCGACGGCGTCGACCTCGCCAAGCTCCGCGAAAGCGAACTGGTCCGTTACCGCGCCGAAAAAGTCGGCTTCGTCTTCCAGCAGTTCCATCTCGTCCCGTATCTCAACGCGCTCGAAAACGTCATGCTCGCCCAGTATTTCCACAGCGTCACCGACGAAAAGCAAGCCGCCGAAGCCCTCCGGCGCGTCGGCCTCGGCGACCGCCTCACGCATCTCCCCGCACATCTTTCCGGCGGCGAACAGCAGCGTGTAGCCATCGCCCGCGCGCTAATCAATCAGCCGAAAATCATCCTCGCCGACGAACCCACCGGCAATCTCGACGAAGCCAACGAAGACATCGTCATCAATCTTTTCCGGGAACTCCACAACGCCGGCCACACCATTCTCATGGTCACGCACGATCCCGACATCGCCCGCCAGGCCGACCGCCGCATCGAGCTCGCCCACGGCCATCTTCATTTCGATACCGCCCAGCACGGCCCCGGCCAGCCGCTCAATTGTCCCCTCGCCAACACCGCCGATTGCTGCACACCCGTTTCCGCGGACGACGAAATTCGCTTCGATCATCTCCTCGAGCAAATCTGGATTTGCGGCGAAGAGGGAAAGCCCGCCCAGCCCGATCTTCTTCACGCCACCGGTCCCGCAGGCCAGCTACCGATTGTTTCGGAAGAGCCCGCCGCTCGCGTTCTCTCCCGCATGTCCGATCAGCAATTAGTCCAACTCCAAAACGGCGAAGTCCAGCTCACCACGGTAGGCAGCCGACGCGCCCGCGGCGTCGTGCGCCGCCATCGCCTTGCCGAGCGCCTCTTCAAAGACACTTTTTCCATCGACGATTCCGAAGCCCACACCCAAGCCTGCAAATTCGAGCACATCATCAGCCCCGAACTCGATCAGCGCATCTGCACCTTCCTCGGCCATCCCAAAACCTGCCCCCACGGCAATCCCATCCCCCCAGGTGATTGCTGCGACGGAAAAGTAAAAGTCTAAGCCACTCACGAACCCATGCCCATTCCCATCGATCCTCGAAAAAAACCCGCCGACGTCAAGATTCACATCTCCACCGGCGCCGGCGTCGACATCACCTGGGCCGACGGCCACGCCAGCCACTACGATTTCCCTTATTTGCGCGAAGAGTGCCCCTGCGCCACCTGTCGCGACGAACGCGGTGAAAAACAAGAAAAGCCGGCATCACAACCGCCGATCCTTTCTTCCCCCGCCCTCCCCATGTTCAAGCCCAAGCCCCGCGCGCAATCCGCCACCCAAGTCGGCAACTACGCCATCCAATTCAGTTTCAACGATGGCCACGCCACTGGCATCTACAGCTACGATCATCTCCGCACCATCTGCCCCTGCGCCGAGTGCGCCACCGCCTTCCGCGCCGCCGCGGCAGGCTAAACCGCCGCAATTCTCGAGAAAAAGAGTCGGCGGCGGGTTAGTTTCCGACTACCACGTCAACCAGGTAATGGATACAAGGCAAGGCGGCCTAACTAGCTACCGTTCTTCCATCGCGAGGTCCCTTCAATTCGCGGCCGCTTCGGTATAGAGTTTGCTCGTATGCAAATCCACCTCGATAGTCTTAGCCGCGACTTCCGCTACGCACTCCGCAATCTCCGCAAGAATCTTCGCTTCTCCCTCATCGCCATCTTCGCCTTGGCTCTCGGTATCGGCGCCTCCGCAGTCGTCTTCAGCGTTGTCTATAGTGTCTTCATCGATGCGCTTCCATACAAAAACTTCAACAGGTCGGTTGTTATTGGAATCCATGACTTATCAAATGTCGGCAGCGCAGAAGTTCGCCTTGGTTTCTCGCTCGAAGAAGTGCGGGCCTTTCGGGAGCAGAATCATGTATTTGAAGATCTCATCGGATACACGCGTATGCGACCTACGTATGATGATGGCAAATCCATTCGTTTTTTTACCTTCGGCGCAGTGGTAACGGCCAATGCGTTTGACTACCTAGGTGTTCCGCCGCTGTTAGGCCGTGCAATCTCGCCGGAAGATGGCGATCCTGGTGCTTCTCCCGTGTTCGTAATGAACTATCGACTCTGGCAGCGAGAATTTGGTGGCGATCCCAAAGTCCTCGGTACGATCTTCGTTCTGAACGGTAAGCCAACAACTCTTATCGGAATCATGCCTGTACAGTTCAACGCTTTCCGCGCAAATTTTTGGCTACCCGCTACTCCTGACTACCACTGGCTCCAACTGATGGGACGTCTGAAGCCTGGAGTTAGTACCCAGACTGCCGGAGCAGATCTCGATGCCATCGCGCACCGCCTGCACAAGCCGAACCCGAGTGGAATTTTTCCAGAAGATAAATTCGCGATCGCACCGCAGACGCTGCTCGACAGTTTGATAGGAAACTTCAAGAAAACGCTCTATGTTTTGTTCGCCGCTGTCTTGCTGCTTCTTTTGATCGCCTGTAGCAACGTTGCCAACCTGCTGCTCGCTCGTGCCACCGCCCGCGAGCGGGAAATAGCCGTCCGTGCCACGCTAGGCGCAACTCGCGGGCGCCTCATCCGGCAGCTGCTGGTGGAAAGCTTCTTGCTTGCGACGGCGGCCACCGGAACTGGTTGCGCGTTGGCATATTTTGGTCTGAAAGCTGTCGTCGCGCTAATTCCCGCAGGAACCCTGCCCGAGGAAACCGTCATTCGCATGAGTGTGCCGGTCCTTCTTCTAGCACTGGGTTTGACTATCTTAACGACTGTCCTCTGCGGCCTTGCGCCCGCGCTCCACGTCGTGCGGGGTCATTTGCAGCCCCATCTTACTGGCAGCGGCAAAGCAGCCGGAAAAAGTTTTCGGCAAAGTAAGCTTCGCGGAGGGCTGGTGCTCAGCGAGGTTGCGCTGTCGATCGTCCTGCTGATTGGCGCGGGGCTTTTGATGCGTAGCTTCCTCGTTCTCACACGCGTCGACCTCGGCTTCGATCCTAGGAATGTTCTCTACTTTGAGCTCAATCTCCCGCCGTCCTATAACACGGACATAGCTGGCACTTTGCAAAGGAAAAACGCACTGACGCGTCAACTCCTGGAGCGCATGCGGGCACTTCCAGGAGTTACCTCTGTTGCTGAGATGGCGGCCGATCCACCGCCGCTGCAGTACCAAGTCACCGATACAATCATCCCCGGCAAACCTCATGCCGAACCTTGGGAGACCCGATTTGAAATGTGCAGCGATGGCTATTTTCAAACGCTCGGACTGCCGTTGCTTCGCGGACGGTTGTTTTCCGAAGACGATGTGTCTGCGGCGCGAGACGTGGTGGTAGTAAACGAAGCTTTTTCCCGCCGGTATTTTCCAAACGAGAATCCCATCGGCCACAAGGTCAAATTGGACATTTTTGACAAGCCGTATTTTGCTGCGGCCGCGCCGCACGATACTTATTTCGAGATCGTGGGAATCGTCCGTGATTCTAAAACACGCAGTTATGACAACCCGTCTTGGCAGTCTTTCCCGCAAGCCTTTGTTCCGTACAGTGTTGCGGGATTTAACTGGCGAGTCTTCATGGCCAGGACGTCCGTCGATTCTGGCTCGCTATTGAGGAACATGGGCCAAGAAGTCCGCGCTCTCGATCCGGGCGTGCAGATCTCCACGTCTGGCACTCTAGAAGCTTCACTGCGGGAGTTCTATCGTGGACCGCAATTTCAACTCGTGACGCTCGCGAGTTTCGCTGCCATTGGACTGGTGCTCGTGGTCATCGGCATCTTCAGCGTGATGGCCTACACCGTCTCGCTCCAAACCCACGAGATCGGTATTCGCATGGCCCTCGGAGCACAGCAAGCAAATATTCTACGCCTCGTGCTTCTTAACGGGTTCCGTCTGGTTGTGGCGGGGATTCTGATTGGTCTTCTTTTCAGCTACGCCCTTACGCGCCTTCTCGCTAGCCAAATTTCCGACGTGTCTCCCACAGACCCATGGACCTTCGCGGCAGTGGTGACGCTAGTAGTAGTTGTTGGCCTTGCTGCCTGCTTGCTTCCCGCGCGTCGCGCAGCGAGTGTCGATCCTCTCGTCGCCATCCGTTATGAATAATGCTTTCAAACTTGATTGGTTTCGATTCACTCCACAAAGCTAGTAGTACTCTGGCTTCCGCATGCTCGGTTAGTCGCCCAATCGGAAACTGATTCATCGCCATTTCGCTCCTCGGCTAGACTTCGCGCCGGAAAAATGCGAGCATTTTAATCTGCAGGCCAACGTTACACCCATACATGAGCAGCACACCCATCAGCCCCGCTGCCACGCGCAGCCGCGGCAACGGTATTCCGCGTGTCATCGTCGCCACGACAGCTCTCCTTACCTTCATCTCCTTTTGGCGCGCCGCCGCCATCGTTCTCAATGACCTTGCCTCTTCCGCTTACTATGCCGGCGGTGAAGCCGAGGGTTACATCGGCAAAACCGCACCATGGTTCATTCTCGCCATCATGGTCTTCTCCTACGCGGTCCGCGCCGTGTACGTCGAAAGCTGCAGCATGTTCGTTCGCGGCGGCGTATACCGCGCCGTTAAACAATCCCTCGGCGGAGCGCTTGCCAAGTTCAGCGTCTCCGCCCTCATGTTCGACTACATCCTCACCGGCCCCATCAGCGGCGTGTCCGCCGGCCAATATCTCGGCGGCCTGCTCAGCGAACTTTCGCAGCACTTCAAGCTGACCAGCGGACCTTATTCACAAAATACGATCGCCTGGATCGCTGCCAGCTTCGCCATCGCCGTCACTCTCTATTTTTGGTGGGAAAACACCAAGGGTGTCGCCGAGTCCAGCGAAAAAGCTCTGCACATCATGAAGTTGGTCACCGTCATGGTGGTGATTCTCATCGGCTGGTGCATCTACACCGCCCTCCAGCGCCATTCCTCTCTGCCCCCATTTCCAACTCCGAGCAATATTCATCTGACCGAGGGCGCCCTCGGCTGGCTCAAGCACAGCAAACTTCCGCAGATGTTCGGTATCATCGCCATTTTCATCGCTCTCGGGCATTCCGTCCTGGCCATGAGCGGCGAAGAATCGCTCGCCCAGGTCTATCGCGAAATCGAGAGCCCCAAGCTCCCCAATCTCAAAAAAGCCGGCATGGTGATTTTCATCTACAGCCTGGTCTTCACTTCGCTGGTTTCTTTCTTCGCGGTGATGATCATCCCGGATGGCGTGCGTCAGGGTTTTCTCGAAAACCTCATCGGCGGTCTGGCCATGAATCTCCAGGGGCCGTTCCTCGTCCGCCTCATTTTCCACGGCTTTGTTGTGGTGGTGGGCACGTTGATTCTCGCCGGAGCCGTCAATACCGCTATCGTCGGTTCCAATGGCGTCCTAAATCGCGTTTCCGAAGACGGCGTGCTTAGCTCCTGGTTCCGGCAGCCTCATCCCCGCTTCGGGACCAGCTACCGCATCATCAACATCGTCGTTGCTCTCCAAATCGTAACGATCATCATCAGCCGCGGTGACGTCACGTTTCTCGCCAACCTCTACGCTTTTGGCGTCATCTGGAGTTTCGCGATGAACGGCCTGGCCGTCTTCGTTCTGCGTTACACCAAGCCCGGTGAGCGCGAGTTCCAGGTGCCTCTGAATTTTCGCATCCGTGGCGTACAGGTTCCCGTCGGGCTTGGCTTGATCACCCTCACCCTCTTCCTCATCGCCGTGCTCAACCTCTTCACGAAACCCGTCGCCACCATGGCCGGCGGCGTCTTTTCCATCCTGCTGTACATCGTTTTCACCATTTCCGAGCGCCGCGGCAAAACCGCCGGTGCGCACGTCGAGATGGACCAATTCAACCTGGAACAGGAAGGGGAACTGACTCCCGCCGCCGTCGGCGCCCGCCCTGGCAACATCCTTGTGCCCGTCAGCAACCACTTCAATCTCTATCACTTGGGAAATGTTCTCGACCGCATCAAGCCCGGGCGCCGCGATGTCGTCGTCCTTCATATCCGCGTCTTGCGCCGCTCTGCTTCCGGCGAAAACGAGCTGGACGTCGATCAGCTTTTCGGCAGCATCGAACAGCATCTCTTTTCGCAGGCTCTCTCCATGGCCGAGAAGCGCGGCAAATCCATCCGCCTCGCGGTCGTCGCTTCCAACGATCTTTGGGACGGCATTCTGCGCGCTGCAACTTCGCTGGAATCGAGCACTATCGTCCTTGGACACTCCGCGAAGGAATCGACCGAGGAACAAGCCCGCCAAATCGGGGACGCTTGGGAAAAACTAGGCGACCAGAAACCGCAATTCAACCTCGAAGTTCACTTGCCCAACGGCGACAAGGTCTACAAAGTCCTCGGCCCCCACGCGCCCAACTTAACCGCCAACGAAGTCAACCTCTTGCACCGCCTCTGGCTCCGCTTTAGCGAAGTCCTGGCCCCCCAGGAGCTGCACCACCACGATGTAGTCCATTTCGCCCTCGAAGAAGTCCAGAAAGAAATCGACGACGGCCAGGAAGACGCCGTGGTCGCGCGCCTCCGCGCCCACCTCGAAACCAACCAGAACAAACGCAAGCCTTCCTCCTAGCGGCGTTTGCCGTGTTCCAAAAGCCGCTGCCGCGCGGCGAAGTGTCTTATTTTCAATTGTTTTGTTGGCGCCGAACCCGCGTTAGCCCGTTGGCCGTCTCAGTTTTCAGCTATCCAAAATTGCTCTTGACAAGCCCGTCCTCTTTAGATAATATCACGCTTGGGTAAACCTGCATTTGGGGTGCGGGAGCTCATCTCCCGCTTTTCTCACTTCGCTTTTTGCACAAGTTCCTAACCCATTTAGAATCAACACTTGCATAAATCCCACAAGTGTTGATTCTAATAGACTTACGCAATAGTTAAACTCTGCAGAATCAACACTTACAAAAAACCCGGGGGAGGGGGGGCGGCAGCCCCTAAAGCTAAACACTTTCGCAGCGACCCGCGCCTAGAATGGATTCTCCAGTCGTATAACGCCCAAGCGGTCAAAGTTCCACCGGACGCCAACCAGCCCCCGGCGACCAGTCACCAATCACCCGCCACTACGCCAGTTGCGTCGTGCAGTGCCCGCAGCGCTTCGCCGAGAGGGGGATCGCCATCGCACATTGTGGACAATCCTTGGTGGTGGGTGCGGCCGGCGGCGTCGGCTTCTTCGTCAGCCGGTTCATCTGCTGGACGACCAGGAAAACCACCAGCGCCACGATCAGAAAGTTGATAACGTTATTGAGAAAAATACCGTAGTTTAGCGTCGACGCCCCATCCGCTTTCGCATCCTTCAGCGTCGCGTAAGCAGTGTGGCCAAGGTTGATGAACAATCCGGAGAAATCCACTTTGCCTAGCAACTGCCCAATCGGCGGCATGAGCACATCTTCGACCAGCGACGATACGATCTTCCCAAAAGCTGCACCGATTATGACGCCGATCGCGAGATCCATCACATTGCCGCGCATGGCAAATTCCTTGAATTCTTTGAACACGATGATTCTCCTTGCTTGAATTCGTTCGAGGGCGTTAACGTGGACGAAAGACTAGCATAGACCCGAGGATTCCACGCAACACCAGCACCACTCCCACGCCCGCAAGCAGCGGTCCCACCCAGGTAAATGGCACGCGGGAAATCACCAGCATCACTGCACCCAGCAAAATGAGGGACCAGCCTCGCGTCTGGTTTTCCCAGCGCGACCACCGTTTATCAGGTTTGAAAAGGGCCCGCGCGCCCCATAGAATCAGCGCCGCGCTGAGAATCAGCCACGAAACCGCGCGCCGGTCAAAGAAAATATGCCCAGTGAGCCCCAGCCAAATCACCAAGCCGCCGAGCAGCACAAAAATCAGCTCGATGATCAGCCGGAACAATCGCTCGGGTGTGAGCATTTCCTTTTGCTTTTCAATTTATGCGACGCGCTCGATGCGCAGCTTCTTGATGGTCACCGGAGTTTTCGGCCGGTCGCTCGAGTCGCGCGGCGCGTTGGAAATCTTGTCCGCCACGCTCTGGCCTTCCACAACTTCCCCGAAAATGGTGTGCTTGTTATCCAGCCACGGCGTCGCCGCCACGGTAATGAAGAACTGGCTCCCGTTCGTCCCCGGCCCGGAGTTGGCCATCGAGAGCTTTCCCGCCTTCGAGTGCTTCAATG
>Ga0210410_10001474_pt1 | contig 22146 bp, 17 predicted proteins | sample IncBWC4MmetaG_FD_161058 | JGI IMG/M metagenome (GOLD analysis project Ga0210410, IMG submission 161058) | Forest soil microbial communities from Barre Woods Harvard Forest LTER site, Petersham, Massachusetts, United States - Inc-BW-C-4-M | ecosystem: Environmental > Terrestrial > Soil >... | reverse complement strand
CGGACGCCCACGCTCAATTCAGGCGCCTGATCCTCAGGCCGCGCCTGGCGGCGGCGCAAGTGATCGAGGCAGACGTTGGTGACAATGCGGTACAGCCAGGTGTAAAAGCTGCATTCAAAACGGAAGCGATGGAGATTGCGATAAACCTTGAGGAAAGCTTCCTGGTAAACGTCCCGGGCGTCCTCGGGCCGCTTCATGAGGTTCAGCGCCAAGCGCAGGACATCGCGGTCGAATCGGCGAACCAGTTCCTCGAAAGCGGCACGGTTGCCCGCTTGCGCTTCCGCTACCAGCGCACGCTCGTCGAGGTGGGGCAAAGAGGTCACCGAGGCCAGGGCGGCGTTTATGCTACCCGAGCGACCGTTTTCATCGGCCAAAGCCAAAGCCCATGTGGGAAGCGGCATGTTTCGCTTTCTATTCGAGCACGTTGGCGTTGCCGCTTGTGAAACAACAGTTTAGCTCGAATTGGAGCTTGCGGCCTGACGCAGCGTATCACACGACCACCCAATTTGGACGCACAACAACGCCCATGGGTAGCACGACTTCCCACTATAACAACGTTGCGTCTGTGGAATTTGTTTCCGAAATGCCAGCCTCGGTGGCTCCCCGGCAGGGCTCCGGTAGGGTCCTTCCAAGCACCGGGGGCCTAAAGATTAGGCCGAAGGCACTGAACGGCGCGTGCGTGGAGCCACGAGAGGCCAAGCGAAGAGCAAAAGAAGGGCCAGCAGGACGGCGTAGCCATTTGCGCGGTAAAACGCATCCGGCTGCGCCAGGAGTTCGGCAGCGCCGCTGACCAAAGAAGTCCCGGCGACAACGAGAAAGCAGCCAAGGAGGTTGAAGCGCATCACGAACCGCACGCCGAACGCGAGAACTGCCAGTAAGATCAGACGTGCCAGAAACTGCTTGGCTAGATCCGCTGGACTGCCCCAACCTCCGCCGACGAGGGCCAGAGCGCCGGATACCAGAAGCAAAATGCGAAGCAAGGTTTGGCGCACGTGCGCAGCCAGGAAGGCCGAGATAGCTACGACAATGCCGGTGGTGAATAATCCATGGAGTAGCGTGCCCCCCAGGATGGAAGCCGCTGGAACGATGGCGTCAAAGTCCTGGCCGAACGTAGCCGGAAGCGACCGGTGGATTGTCGGCCAATAGGTCGAGGCGGTCGCGAGGAGGCGTTCCAGCCCGAGGAGCCCGGTGGCTCCGCCGAGGCCGATCCACAGGGCATCGCGGTAGTACTCCGCCGGCATGCGGCTGCTGCCCGGAAGGCGTTCCGCACCGAAGGCGCGCGCGGCAAAATACCAAGCCATGCCGAAGAGCAGGGCGATGCCGCCCATATTGAATAGGGCGCCGAGCAGCGCGCCAATGGCAATTCCGGCAAACATCATTTTGAACGGAATGGCGGTATTGTACCCATCCAAGAAGACGGCGATGCGATCGCCCAATAGGAAAACTGCCAGATAACCGCCGAGTCCCCACAAAGGAAAGAGCCCGATGCGTCTCCAAGGGATCGTGCGCGCGGCCTCTGATTTCAGATTCTTGAGCAAAGCGATGAGCGCGGTGAGACCCAGGGCCATGAAATAGAGGATAGGAATCACATAGGTGAGGATAGTTCGGGGAAGCGAGAATTCCTCTTGTTTACGCCGCCAGTCGTCAGGAACCTTGACGTAGGTTCGATAGTTTGTGACTTCGTCGCCCAGCACTTGCACTTCGAGGCGGGCATGCGCGCGATCGGAAGAACTGGAGGCCGGCGCCGGTCCAGGATCGAGGGGTTCACCCCGTTGCCAAGTCAGCGTGTGATCGAAGCGATGGGGCTTCTTGTCGGATTTGGATTCCACCAGCGTCCAGTCTTTCAAATCGAGGTTTTTCACTTCACGGAGAAATTTCTCTGCGCGCGCGACGGCTTCCTCTTTCGTCAGCGAAGCGGCGGGCGTCTCTTCTGCGAGCGTATGCCGGACGGAGTGGAGCGAGCCTTCGGGCCGCAAGATGACGGCGAACTCCTCGGGCTGGCTGTCGCGGAAATAGCGCACGCGCCAGAGCGGGGCGGGAACGGGACCGGAATAGACGGCATTGACTCCCGTGACGCCGATGCGCTGGCGCAGATATTCATTTGCAACCGGATCGGTGACGTCATAGAGGACCGTGGCGTGGTAGTACGAGTTCGGATCGAGGCCGCGCTGGCGCAGGACCTGATCGGCACGCGCACGGGCGGTGCGCGCATTCACAGAGAGTTTCAGGTAGTCGCCAATGGACGGCGGCTTCAAGCGCCATGCCAGCGCGCCGCCCGCGAGAAGGCAGGCGACGAGAAAGACGATCATGCGGGGCGCGAGCGCGGCGTAGCTGCTTGTTGCGGCTTCGGAAGCCGCAGGCTCCGGTTCGCTTCTAAAATCAATTCCCGGAGCGGGCTCCGCGCGATTGAGGAGGTCTTCCTCGCTTTCGAACCCGCCACGAGCGAGGTACGAGACGCAGGCAAAGAGCAAGGGCGCGGCGGCCGCGGCGGCCACAACGATGCCCGATATTTTGAAGTACAGACTATTCGAACGAATCAATAGCAAGCCGACCAGCGACGCATCCACGGTGTAATGCCAAATCAATGTCGCGATGATGCCCCAGCGCAACATCACGATTCCCGCGACGATACCGATGGCTCCGATTTCGATGCCGCGGATGTAGGCCGGTTCCTGCGGGTAATTGCTGTGCAGAAAGCCCCAGAGAAACGCCGGCACGATTACTGCAATCCAGCGGGAGCGCGTGACGCGCATGAAAAACGGGATGGCAAAGAGGCGGAACGTGAATTCCTCATTCAGCGAAGCAAGTAAACCAATGGCGGCGCCGGAAATCCACGGGAAGGCGGTATTCACGCTGTCTGAATAGTTCAGCTCTTGTGGCGCCCAAGCCCCGTAGTACGTGGCGACCATGTAAAAGGCCACAACAAAACCAATGTGCGCGGCGGCGAGCGACAAACCCACGACGGAGGCAGAGAAGAATTCCTTGGAGCGCAAGCCGCGCCGCGTGAAGACTTGGCCCAAGCGGAGGTGGTCTGGCTGAGAGCCACGGTAGAGCGGCTCCGCCGCCGGCAAGACTAGCGTAATGGTGATCGCCGTCAAGGCCGCAAAAAGCAGGGCGCGCACAATTTGCAGAAAGATAAAGCTGGCGTAGGACTCCGTCGTTTTGTAGCCCGCTCCCCAGAGCGGCCAGTCGTTGAGGGACTGCAGGAACAGCATCCCGGTAGCCAGCAATCCCAGCTTGACCGCGGGGCCCCAGGTTGTCTTGCCGCTCTTCGTTAGCTGAAGCCCCAGCCACACGGCGATCCCCAGAATCGCGAGATAAAAAACAACGAATACTATTTCGAGCGTGTTGTTTCCTGAGCGGAGTCTCTCGTAGCTGCGTTCCCAGGCTTCGGGGACTTTCAAGAATTCCTGGCTCTCACCGATGTTGTCGCCTTGCACCTGGACTTTCAGGCGATACGGAGCGTCCTTGGCGCGGAAATCGTGCTTCTCCCAGTTGAATGTCCAATCTATGCGAGCCGGCATCTTCTCTGAATTTGCTTCTTCCGCCAGCAAATCCCAGCCATTCATTCCCATTCCCAGCCTGCCGACGAGGAAATTTTGCGCGATGGTCTGTGCGGCCGCACGCTCCAGCGATGCTCCCGCCTGCGATTTGGGTAAGACGTGTGCGTAGCCTACGATTTGGCCGGCAGGGCTCACGCGAACGCTGAATTCCTCTTCTTGTTGCGGCTTGAAAAAGCGAACGTCCCAGAACCAGATATTCAGGTCAGAGGACATGAGGCGGTTGGCCTGCTGCAGGCCGAGTTCGCGCTCCAGATACACTTTGGCGTTGTCATCTACATTGAAAACGATGGCGGATCGATAGCCGCTGAGGTTTTCACCGAGGCCGCTGACAAAGTTCCGTGCACGCGTCAGGGCCTCTTCGCGGGAGACTTTAAAATTGACGGAGGCTTCGGGGAAGGCGCGGAAGAAATATTTATAGGCGAAGAGCGCGCCGAGGATTCCGAGAACCACCCAAAGAAATAGCGCGCGCTTGTCGGAACCCGTAAGACGATTACCGGCCACCAGGGCCTCCTTCTGGATAAAGGGTGCGGATTCCACACTCTAATGATACGGGTGGCAGGGATGCAAGTTTCGCTCTGCCCGTGAGTTCCCAGCGGCAATGATATAAAGAAGATGCCAATAGCGATGAGCCTCAGCTCCGATGTACGCATGATTAAGGGTGTTGGCCCGCAGCGCGCCGAATTGCTCGCGCAGCGCGGGATCCATACGCTGGAGGACCTGCTCGGCTATCTTCCGTTTCGCTACGAAGACCGCATCCATTTTTCAAAAGTGAAGGACATTCAGCCGAACGGCACGTATACGCTGCGCGTGCGGGTGATGAGCGGGCAGGCGGTGCGCAGCATGCGCGGGCGCGACGCGATCTACCATTTGCTGGTGCAGGACGACGCGGGCGGCTCGCTGCCTTGCAAGTTTTTTCACGGAGGGTATCTTGAAGGGCGTTTGAAGCCGAGGCAATTGCTCATACTGCATGGCAAGGCGGAGGTGGACAAGCTGCGGCCCGCGCGGCTGGAAATGGTGAATCCGCAGATCGAAGTGCTGAGCAGCGAAGAGATGGATTCGACGGAGGTCGGGAGAATCGTTCCGATCTACGAGGCCATCGGCACGTTTGGCTCGCGGCAGATTCGGCGCGCGATGTACGCGGCGGTGCAGCTCATTGATGCGAGGATGCCGGATCTTTTGCCCGATGGATTGCGCGTGCGTCTTGGTTTTCCTTCGCGGGGCGAAGCGCTCATCCAGACTCATTTTCCAGCGCCGGGGGAAAATCTGGATGCGCTGAACACGTTTCGTTCGCCGGCGCAGCAGCGGCTTATTTTCGAGGAGTTTTTCTTGTACCAGCTTAGTCTCGCTCTCGACCGCAGAGCTACGCGCAAGGAAAACGCCATCGCATTTCGCGTGCGAGAAGACGCCGTGCGCGAAGCGTTGAAACGCATTCTGCCGTTCAAGCCAACGGCGGCGCAGAAGCGCGTTCTTGCGGAAATCGCGGCGGATTTGGAGAAGCCGGCGCCGATGAACCGCCTGCTCCAGGGGGACGTTGGCAGCGGGAAGACGATTATTGCGCTACAAGCGGCGGTGATCGCCATCGAAAACGGCACGCAGGCGGCGTTGATGGCGCCGACGGAAATTCTGGCGGTACAGCATTTTCTTTCGGCGCGGCGCGTGCTAGCCAAGGCGGGCTACGGGGTGGAACTGTTGATCAGTGGCTTGAAGAGTGCGGAAAAAGCAGCAGCGCTCGAACGCATTCGAAGCGGCGAGGCGCAACTGGTCATCGGCACGCACGCGTTGATTGAGGAAAATGTCGAATTCGCGAAGCTTGGCTTCGTGGCCATTGATGAACAGCATCGCTTCGGCGTTTTGCAGCGCAAGCGGCTGATGGACAAGGCGGCTTTGCATGGGCACGCGCCGCATGTTCTGGTGCTCACGGCCACGCCGATTCCGCGCACGCTTTCGCTCACACTGTATGGCGACCTCGACGTTTCCGTTCTCGATGAGCTGCCGCCGGGCCGCACGCCGATCTCCACGCGCATGACCACGGAGCCGCATCTCCCGGGCGTCTGGGAGTTTCTCCGCCGCGAGGTTGCCGCAGGACATCAAGCCTATGTGGTCTACCCCGTGATTGAGGAATCGAAACTCGAGCTGAAGGCGGCTATGAAGGAATTCGAGCGCCTTTCGAAAGAGGTTTTTCCGAAGCTGAAGCTCGGTCTTTTGCATGGGCGGCTCTCGAGCGAGGAGAAAGACGAAGTCATGCAGCGCTTCCGGAAAAACGAGACGCAGATTCTCGTCGCGACCACCGTCGTGGAAGTGGGCGTGGATGTGCCGAACGCGACGGTGATGGTGATCGAGCACGCAGAGCGTTTTGGACTTTCGCAGCTCCACCAGCTTCGCGGACGGATCGGCCGAGGCGCGGCGCGATCGCACTGTATCCTGGTTGCGCCCATGCGCATGACGGACGAGGCCCGCGCGCGTCTCGAAACTATGGTGCGCACGTCCAACGGCTTCGAAATCGCCGAGACTGATCTCCTTTTGCGCGGCCCAGGCGAATTTTTTGGTACGCGTCAATCCGGCGACCTCGGCTTTCACATCGCCAATCCAATTCGCGATCGCGAACTGCTCGAATTAGCGCGGCGCGAAGCCTTCGCGCTGGCCGATGACTCCGGGCAAAAGGAGACGCTGCAAGGCATTTTGCGCGCCCTGCCGGGAGAATGGCAGCGGCGGTATCATCTGGCGCGCGTCGGCTGACAAAAATTATGCGAGTCATTGCCGGAACGTATCGAAGCCGCATTCTGAAAAGTCTCAAGGGTCTTGCGCTCCGTCCCACGAGCGATCGATTGCGTGAAACCCTGTTCAACGTGCTGAGTCCCAATGTATCCGGCGCGCGCTTCCTCGATCTCTTCGCGGGCACTGGCGCGATTGGCATCGAGGCGTTGAGCCGAGGAGCTAAGGAAGTCGTTTTCATCGAGAACCACGCTCCCGCCGCGAAGCTCATTCGACAAAACCTGGAGTCGCTCGAAATTCGCTCCGGCTTCACGGTGTTTCCCCTGGACGCGCTTCGCGGCCTCGCCATGCTGGCTTCCCGAAAGCGGCCGTCCGAACCCGGTTTCGACGCTATTTTCCTGGATCCCCCTTACGCTGCTGCGGAGGAATACGCCCGCGTGCTAGAATTTCTTGGTTCCACGGAACTTCTCGCGCCCGGCGGCATGGTAATCGCCGAGCATCGCCGCAGCTTCAACTTGCGCGAAGAAGCCGGCGCTCTTACCAGGTTTCGAGTTCTCAGACAGGGCGACGCCGCCCTGAGTTTTTACCGCCGCCGCAGCGGCAAACCTGGCGGTGAAAAAAGCTCTGCCGAGTAAACCCCCGCTGGCAGGGTTTCATCTATATTAAGGTGTTTGCGATTGAGGTGCTTGCGCGGCCTCGTTGTTGAAAGCTTTCTTGTAGTGGCGGGTCTTTAGACCCGTTCGTTGGACTTGAGCCTTCTTGTGGTCTCCGCTTTAACGCGCCAAACTAGGCGCGCACGTCTTACTCTTGACGAAAGGAAACTCTCTTTGAGCAAGGCCGGCAGGGCATTGGATCTCTTGGGACAGGCTCCCGAGCCCGCCGCTCCCGTGCGCCTGCCAACGGGGCATGAACCAAAGCTGGAAGTCGGCTGGGGAGCTTTTCATCAGGGCATTGGAAGCAGCATCGCGGCGCTTTTCAGTTGGTCCAGTGTTCCGAAGGATTTTCTGGCCGGCAATTTCTTTAAGGATTGCTGGATCGAGCGGCGAATTCCCCGTGGTGCCTTGCTCGCCGCTGCATTGTGGCATGTCGTCTTTCTGGTCATGCCTTATCCTCGGCTCCCCGCTTCGGCCCGGCATTATTCCGCCTTCGACAACACGGAACTCACCTGGTCGGGGCCTATCAATGATTTTCCCCTCGTGGAGCGCAAGAGCCCGAAGACCAAGCCCAGTCCGCGCGGCGAGCCGGAAGAACCGTTGCCGCTGCAAGGGGCCGACGCCTTTCATCCACGGCAACGCATCTTTACTGATCCGGCGCACCCCACCCATCCGCGACAGACGTTGATCAATTCTGCCGCTCCTCTGGAGGCGCCGAAGATTCTTCCGAATCTTCCGAATACCGTGCAATTAGAGCAATCGGTTGGCCCGGCGCGGCCGCGGCTGCAGATTAGTGAGGAGACGCTTGCCCAGTTGCGGCCTAAAGAACGCCGCATTGCACAGGTAAATGTCGCGCCGCTTCCGGACGTGCCTGCATTCGAACAAAAACCGGCCGAGATTGCCATGCCCGTCTCTCCCAACGCGCCCGCTCGGCCACATCTCGAACTGAATGCCGGCGCGCCGCCGCGAGTCGCGCCCCAAGCGCAGACGGGAGACGCGGGACCAGCGCCGGAGGTGGGCGCAACGCAGTCCACCAGCGCGAACGGAAATCCCTCAACATTTATCGCGCTCTCCGCGACACCAGCTCCGCCTGCGCCGATCCCGCAGTTTCCACAGGGAAATCTCTCCGCGCGCGTTTCGATTTCCCCCGAAGGTAAGCAGCCGGGAGTGCCCGGAGGTTCGCCGAGCGGAGCCGCAGGCTCGACTGGGGGCGCGGGTGGCGACCACGGAAGCGGCGGCGGAACAGGAACGAGCGACGGCGGCGGCAAGAACGTGCTAGACGTGAGCATCAGTGGAGGAAGTCCACCCACGGGCAATGGAACCTCTGGGCTTGGCGGCTCCACGAAAGTGGGAGCGCCTTCTTTGCGTGCGCTGATGAACAAGCCCGATCCGCGCGCAAAGATCGATGACATTCCAGTGAGAACCGGGCCCCCGAATTTTGCGGCGCTTCCGGCCGGCGCGCAGCCGGAGCAGATCTTCGCTTCCAAAAAGATTTACAAAATGCTTGTGAACATGCCCAACCTGAACAGCGCCACGGGAAGCTGGATTCTGAATTTCTCCGAATTGAGCGTGAACTCCGGTGGGCCGCGAACGGCGTCGTCTGACATTTCCGGCCCCGTGCCACTGACGAAGATCGATCCGAAATATCCTCCCGCGTTGATCAACGAGCACGTGGAGGGGGAAGTGGTACTCTACGCCGTGATTCGCCGCGACGGTACGGTGGACAGCATTCAATTGGTGCGCGGCATTGATGAGCAACTCGATGCCAACGCCATGACGGCTCTTAGCCAGTGGAAATTCCGCCCAGCGTCCAAACAGGGCGTGCCTGTCGAGCTGGAAGCCATCGTGCACATTCCTTTTCATCCCCGCGCGGAGCAGTAGAGAATTGTTTTCCCGGGTCGGACTACGAACGTCCCTCAGCGAGCTTCACCAACGCAAAAAGCGCGTGGTTGACTGGTGTAGGCACGCCGAGTTCCGCCCCGCGGCGCGAAACATAGCCATTGAGGGAATCAATCTCCGTGCGCTTGCCGCGAATCATGTCCTGAGCCGTGGACGAGAACGCTTCGGCCATTTGCGTGGCGATCTTGAACGCACCCGCGATAGCCACCTTGGGATCTTCCAGCCCCGGCGGATGGATGTTCGCAGCGCGCGCGACGGCCAGCACCTCGTCGACAACCGTCTCGACAACTTTGCGCGCATCGGCGCTCGCGGCAATTTGGCCGTACTTCGCGCGGCCCAGCGCGGAAACGGCGTTCAACGCGCAATTCCAGATGAGCTTGGTCCAGAGTTCCCCTTCGATGTTTTCCGAAATCCGGCACGGCAGGTTCGCACGCGTAAACAGCGCTGCGACCCGTTCCGTTTTTTCGTTCTTCGGACCGATTACCAAATCACCGCGGCCCACGTGTTTTACGCGACCTGGCTCCGGAACGGAGGCCGCGACGTAGACGACCGTGGGAAGGGCTTCGATCGCAGCTGCCGCTCGAATTTGCTCCACATTGTCCACGCCATTTTGCAGACTGAGGACCAGCGCGCCGGGAGCGAGCAAAGGCGCCAGAGCGCGTGCCGTCGTCGCGTTGTCCGTGGTTTTCACGCAGAACAGAGCAATTCCCGCGTCGCGCGCCGCGCTCAATTCTGCGGATGCCTCAACGCGCACAGATTCCTGAAACTGCAGCGTGTCGAGGTAGAGGCCATTCTTTGCCACCGCCTCGACAAACGCCGGTCGTCCGATCATCACGACCGGTGCGCCTGCGCGCGCCAGCAGTCCGCCGAAGTAGCCGCCCACGGCACCCGCCCCGACCACCGCAATTTTCGGCCATGGCTCGGGTTGCGTCACTGCGTAACCACACTGATGAGCCGGTCGATGTCCCGCTCGGAGTTGTACAAGTGCGGAGAAACGCGAATGTTGCCTTCGCGCAGGCTGACAACAACATTTTCTTTCCGCAGCAAGTTGTAAAGCTCCGTTGTTTTCTCGCGGCTCCGCGCGGCAAAGCATCCATACGGCCCGCGCTTCGTGGCATCCAAGGGGCTCGCCGGGACGCAGCGATCCTTGGGAAGGCGCTCAAACATAAAGTCAATCAGTTTCCGGTTGTGCTCCGTGACCAGCTCCGGTCCCATGCGCAGCACAAAATCAACGGAGACGTCCATGGCTGCCAGGTTGAAATTGAAATAACTGGCCCATTCGGAGGCGTCCCAGCGGCTTGCACTTGGCGCGGGCTTCGGATCTTCGAAGTTCAACGCTGCGAAATTATGCGAACCTGCCACTGCCATCCAATAGAACGGCCCTGGCCGGATGAGGCCAAGATGTTCGTGCTTGGACCAGAAGAATCCGGTACCGAACGGACCAAACAGCCACTTATAGCCAGCGCACACCAGAAAGTCGGCCCCCAATTGGTTGACATCCATTGGCAGCGCCCCGCAGCATTGGCTCACATCCAACAGCAGCAATGCCCCCTGCGCGTGGCACGCGGCAGCCACACGCGCCGCGTCGAGCAGCGAACCGTCGTCGAAGCGCACCATGCTGACGGAAACGACGCGCGTCCTCGGCGTGATCGCGTCAATCAAGTCATCGGCGGTGATGAACGGCCCGCGCGGAGAGACAATCTTCAGCTTGATGCCTTCGCGCTCTTCCATCGGCTTCCAGGTCGTGTACTGCAAGGGAAATTCGCGCGCTGCCGTAATCACTTCGTCTCCCGGCTTCCACGTCAAGCTATACGCCACGGCCGCGACACCGGTGCTCGCTCCGGTTGTGACCGCAACCTCTTCGGGTTTCCCGCCGATCAGCTTGGCGATGGAGGCGCGAATACGGTTCGGCACTTCGAAGAACGTAGAGTCCGCCATATGATGCGGATTTTTCTTCGCCTCGATTGCCGCCTGCACCGCGCGGATGGAAACCTTCGGCATCGGAGACTGTCCCGCCAGATTCAAGTACGTCGCGTCTTCAATCTCGAACCACTCCTGGCGCCAGTCAGTTTGTTGAGAAGGTGTAGCAGTGGCCATACGCGTCTCCTTGCTCGAAAGCCTAAAGAAGTTAGATTCCGGCATGAGCCGCTGGGTACAACGTCCAAATTGGGCGAATCGGCCTTCGCTAAAAATGGCCGCGAAGCTCGCGGAAGGAAGGTAGAATCACCAATTTTCCGGAACCCGGCATGACCGGCTCGTGTTCCAGGGTCCACGTGTGCTGGTGCGGGATGTACACGGCGTTCAATCCAATTTGCATTGCAGGATTGATGTCGCTGCGAGGGCTGTTGCCGATCATCCAGCCGTGCGTCTTCACGATTTTGTGCTTGTGAACCAGCCCGCCATACGTCTGGGGATCTTTTTCCGGCACGATTTCGATAAATTCGAAAAATCCCTGCAAGCCGGAACGCTCGACCTTCGCGGCCTGTTCCGCGGGTTCGCCCTTGGTGAAGAGAATCAGGCGGTGCCGCTCGGTGAGATACGCCAGCGTCTCCGGCACGCCATCCAAAATCTTCGGCGGTGTGCGCTCCAGGTCCACCACGCGGCTATGAATCAGCGCCAGCGTTTCTCGTTTCACCATCTGATCCGCGAGCTTCAGATACGTTTCTTCCAGGGAGCGGCCGAAGCTGCGCACGCCATAGCCGTACTGCCGGATGTTCTTGCGCTCCGTTTCGTTCAAAATATGGCGGATGTACGCGCGCGTGTAGCCGCAGGGCTCGACAATGGTGATGAAATCCTCGATGAGCTTCTCGAAGAAAACATTGTTCTCCCACAGCGTGTCGTCCGCATCAATGAGCAGAGTATGGCGTCGCATTCGAGATTGGCTCTTGGTGATGTTTGCGCCGGGGCGATTGAAATGCCGCTGCGTCACTATTTCAGTCTAACAGCCGGATGGCGTCTTCGGCGATGGCAGCAGCTGCACCGGCCCGGCCGAGGCCGCGCGCTGCTTCTTTCATCCGCGCCAGCCGTGCTGAATCGTCGAGCAATCCTCCAATTTTCCAGGCTGCCGCTGGCAGATTGTTGCACCGGATGGCCGCCTCCGCTTCCAGCAAGTGATCTGCGTTGCGTTCTTCCTGTCCGGGGATCGGTTCGACCAAGGCCATCGGCAGCGCGCGGGCGAGCGCTTCCGAAGTCGTCAGCCCGCCGGCCTTGCCAACCATTAGATCTGCCGCGGCCATGTACTTGTCCATCTCCGTCGTGAACCCCGCGACACAAAGTCTTCGGCTGCCAGTCGGCAAATCTCCCGCGCTCTTCGCCAATTCCTCCAAGCGCTTTTGAATCTTCTCGGATTTTCCCGCGACCGCCGCAATCTGCCACGGCTTCTGCAGCGCCAGCAAGTCCTTCACGAGTTGTTCGACTGGGCCGATGCCGTAGCCGCCCGCCGCCACGAGGATCACCGTGGCCTCTGCGTCCAGTCCCAGGTGTTTCCGCGCTGCGGCTCGATCCAACGGCGCGGAAAACAAGGGATCGATCGGAATTCCGGTGACTTTCAGTTTTTCCCGCGGCACGCCAATGCGCGCCAAATATTCCGCAGCTTCCTCAATCGCCACGTAATAACGGTCCACCGTGCGGCACAGCCACATCGCATGCACGTCGTAGTCGGTCACCACGATCGCATGGCGCGCGCGCAGCTTCCGCTTGGCGATCAGCCACGCAATGATCTCCGCCGGAAGAAAATGAGTTGCCACGCACAAATCCGGTTGAATGCGTTTCAGTAGACGGATCATCGGCGCAGTATTCAGCCGGTCCAGCGCCAGGCGCCTCCGCGGCTGATGCCACGGCTGGTCCGTGCGCTCGTAGAGCACTCCCATAAGCTCCGGGGCGCGCCGGACCATGGCAATGTACGTCTTGTCGTAGAGGCGCTGAAAGATTTTGCTGACGTGGTGGAGCGCGTCAATGTGTTCCACCACGCTATCGCCACGCGCCGAAAACACCTTTTCCAGCGCTTGCGCGGCGCGCACGTGCCCTGCCCCCGACGATGCCGATAGCAGCAGTACACGCGGTTTCGTTTTCATGCCGGGTAAATCTCGTTGGAGGAGGGCGGCATCAGGAAGCCTTGGGCTGTCCTGCGGCAAGTTTTTCCAGGATTCCGCGCGCCACTTTTTGCAGCTCGCCGAAGCGCGTCAGATAGTCCTGAAAATCGTGATTCAGGAGCTGAGCGTCCTGCGGGCCAAGTTTGATGCGCAGAATCATATCGCGCAGTTTTACCGGGTGCGGGAGCAGCGCATCTTCCTGCAGCTCTTCGAGAGCGATCTTGGCGTCGTAGTGATACATGGCGTCCCCCAGCGACAGAAATCCTTCGAACGTATTGTACTCAGTTCGAACCACGCCGGGGTGGGTTACTGGGTGGCGCGGATGAGGAAAGATGGTTATGCAGCTGTGGCAGTGGCCGGGATGAATTCGTACCGCGCAATCTTTGCGGCGACACCCACGCGGCCGTTCTCGCTCGGCTCGACGCGCACGATTTTGCCCTGGCAACGGATGTTCACGTCGCCGGAGCGGGTGACCTGCTCGGGAAGCGTGATGACAAATTCGATTTCGCTGCCAATTTCAAATTTCGCGTCGGCGAGGAAATAAAGTCCCTGGTAACTGACGTCTCGCGTGCTGGCGGCCAACTCATGGCCTTTGGAAGCCTGCGGAAAAACACGCAATGGAAGGCTCATCGTGAATCGCCGTGCATCGCGGCGTTCCGCTCCGTCACCCATTCATACCTCCTGGGCTGGCATCTTTCGGCGCAAAGCTAACATCGGCCCTGGCAAACTGCAACGCGAAAAACGCTCATTTTTGTCCTAGTACGAGGTCTTGCCCTTTTAAGTACCTCGGCAACACAGTTCGAGTTAACCGGCCCGTAGGAAGTACTGTTACGTCTATAGATAGGCGCGAGCACCGCCGCTAGCGTATGCGCCCCCCGCTCGCAGGCGTTGGAGCACAGCGTTCGGGCAGGATTGCTCTCGATGTCTTTGTTTACCGCGCGAACTAAGCTTCGTCGCCTCCGTCCAGTTCGGTTTTCCTCCTCTCGTGCGCTACACTCCAGATTTGCGTCTATCACATTCATGACTGCGACCCATGACACGCGCAATTTTTTTCTGGAAGGGCCCGCCGGCCGCCTCGAAGCGATTCTCTGGAGGCCATCCGATGGTTCGCGTCCGCCGATCGCCGCGGTCGTCTGTCATCCGCATCCGCTCTTCGGCGGCACCATGCATAACAAAGTCGTGTATCGGGCGGCAAAGTCGCTGGATGCGTTCGGCCTTCCTGTGCTGCGTTTCAATTTTCGCGGTGCGGGACTCAGCGGTGGCGAACACGATCGCGGCGCGGGCGAACAGGGCGATGTGCTCGCCGCATTAAATTTTCTAGCCGCGGAGTTTCCCGGTGTTCCACTCCTGGTCGCAGGGTTCAGTTTCGGTTCTCTCGTGGGATTGCGCGTTGGATGCGAAGATGCGCGGGTCTCTCACCTGATCGGCCTGGGCATTCCTGTCAATAGCTCGGATTTTTCTTTTTTGCTGCAGTGCCACAAGCCGAAGCTTTTCGTTCACGGCAGCGATGACAAATTCGGCGCGACCGAAAAGGTCAAATCGCTTGTGGCCTCGCTGCCAGGCAGCAGTCATCTTGTGGTTGTGGAAGCAGCCGATCATTTCTTCGCAGGCAAACTCGACAAACTGGATCACGCCATCCACTCATGGCTGAATAAAGAAGTTTCTCGTCCTGGCCATTAGAGACCTCTAAATTCCGTTCCCTTCTCAACTCTGTGCTCTCTGCGGTCTCTGTGTTAAGTCCTTCTCCTCAAGCCCCTTCGCCCCGGGAGAATAATTTACTGAATTCATCGACCGTTGCCGGAGGCACGCTCACCAGCCGTGCGTTGGCCTTCACATGCTCCACCCGCGACATTCCCACCAGCGCAGTCGTGATTCCCGGCGACGAGCGCACGAATTGCAGCGCGCGCTCCGCGTCGTTCTCCAGCCCCAGAGCCTCCGCCACAAACCCCGGCAGATTCCGCGCCACCTGTCCTTGCAGCAGCGAAGCGCTGGCGATCAGCGTGACGTCCAGTTCACCCGCCGCTTCCATGATGGTTCGGTCGCGCCCGCGCAGCGCCTGATTGCCGAGCGTCAGCGCTTCCGTCATCGCTAGATTGAAGGGCAGTTGCACGAAACGGAAGTGGTGCCTGCCTCCCGCGATTTCCTGCGCAATCTGCACGATCTCGCCGAGCTGCATGGCGTCGCGCGCACGCGCATCCTGCCGGAACCCGTTCCAGGTGGCCATCCCGTAATACTGGATCTCTCCTGCTTCCACCGCCGATTCGAGAAATGTGAACGCCTCGCGCACACGGTTCAGGAACTCTTCCTTGCTCACTTCGGAGAGCTGCGTCTCCGGGTTGTGCAGGTAATAGACGTCCACGCACTCGACGCCAAGATTCTTCAAGCTGCGTCCCAGCTGGTTTTTCAGGAATTTTGGCGTCATGCAATGACTGCCTGCGGCGATGTCCTTCGCGCTGAAGACTCCCGGCTGGATGTACTCCCGGAAAAAATAGTCGTTCGGGTCGGCAGGCATCGCGCCGTCGGGCGTCAGATAGCCGCCCTTCGTGCAAACCACGATTTCCTCGCGCGGGAAGCCTTTCGCCGCCAACCGCTGGATCGCTGCGCCGATGCTGCGCTCGCTTCGCTGCAATCTGTAATTGATTGCCGCGTCTATCGCGTTGATGCCGCTTTCCACCGCCGCGACAACCGCGCCCGTGTAACCCTCGTCCGTCTTGGCGTCGGGCTGGCCGAGATACGTGCCGATTCCGATCGAAGAAAGCACCAGCCGCTGCGTCTCTCGAAAATGGCCTTCCGCGGCGCGCCCTGCAAACTTTTTCGCGTATCCGGTCGTTCCTTCTTTAGTTGCAGTTTTGCTCATGACGCTCCTTCGCTTGGTGTGGCCGGCGGTCGCGCGTCTCGTGGTCTTGTCCACGGAAGAATTCCCGCCTTATCGTCTTACTCAACAGCCCCGTTAGCGGTTCGTTTGCTCCTCGCGCGAAACACTATAATAGCAATCATGTCCATGCTGAAGCCGGAAACAAGTCTTGCAACTGAAAATGGAAAGCCCGGCGCGCGTTTCGCGATTGTGCAGCGCCCTCTCTGGCGCCAGCCTGCGGCCGTGTACCTTGCTCTGTTCGTGCTGGCCTGTGTGCCATACATGAACACGCTGTCGAACAGTTTCGTCTACGACGATGGTTTGCAAGTTCTGCAAAATCCCCTGGTTCAGAATGCACACAACTTTGGAAAGATTTTTACGGCTGAACTTTGGGAATTCGAAGGAAATGAGTCCCACTCGAAATACTATCGGCCTCTGATGACCCTGGCGATGTTTGCTCTTCACGAGATTTATGGTGACGTGCCGATCGGCTACCATATTGCCAATGTCGCTCTCGGTGGCCTCGTCGTCTGCCTTCTCTATGCTGTCACGATTCGCTGGACCGGCAATTCTCTGATTGCCTGGCTTGCGGCTTGCATCTTTGCCTTGCATCCGATCCATTCGGAGGTGATTGCGTGGATCACGGCTATCACCGATCTCGAAGGGATTCTCTTTGTCTTGCTGGCGTTCTGGCTATTCCTGGACCTCCCGAATGTGGGCGCACGGGTTTTCCATAAACACGTGCTGATGACTGCTGCCTTCGCGTTAGCCATGTTCTCTAAGGAGATGGTGGCGCCCTTCGTGGTTCTCGCCACACTTTTTGAACACTTCTACCGGACTGGCCGTGAAAACACTTCTTTGTCTATCAAGATGGGCCGCTACGTTCCGTTGTGGGCCGTTCTGGTAGGATACTTTTGCATTCGCCGCGTTCTACTCGGGGCCCTTCAGCCAGCAGCGTACCATCTCAATCTGTCCTGGTCTTGTGTAGTGCTTACTGGTTTCGCACTTTTTGCAAAGTATCTGGGCAAGCTGGCATGGCCGTATCCGCTTCAAGCGTTTTACACCATTCCGCCTCGAAACAGCGTTTTTGATCCCCTTGTCCTGGCTGGCCTCTTGATGGCGGCCTTAATCCTGGCGCTCACCTGGACACTGAGACGCCGGCAACCCGTCGTGTCCTTCGGCCTGCTGTGGTTACTGCTGTTTCTGGGGCCGGCGCTGAACTATCGCTGGTTCGGCATGACACCTTTTGCCGAGCGTTATGCTTTCCTGCCGTCTGTCGGATTTTGCTGGTGCGTGGCCATCGCTGGCGCAGGACTCTGGCGGCGCGCGGCGATTCCGGCCTCAGGGTCTGGGGACTGGCAGCGCCTGCGGCTTGTTTCACGAGCCGCCCTTCTTAGCTCCGTGGCCATTGTTGCGATCCTCTGCGTTGTTCACATTTGGCGGAGAAATACGGACTGGCGCGATGATCAAACTTTCTATAAGAAAATTCTTCAGGATGAACCTGGCGCAGCAGTGATCCGTACGAATTTGGGAGCCATCTACCTCGAGCAGGGTAAAGTCACGGAAGGGAAGGCCCAGTTGGTCCGCGCTGTACGAGACTCTCCTCATCAGTCGGCCGCTTGGACGAATCTTGCACTTCTCGCAATTCGAGAAAATGACTTTGCTTCTGCAGAGAGTTATCTCGAAAACGCCCGGAAGTCTCCCCCTGTGACAGCCCGGTACTACCATGTGCACGCCCTCCTGTTGGAAAAGCAGGGACGCAAGGCTACCGCCGTTCAAGAGCTGTGGCATGCCGTACAGGTTTCTCCCCGCGACAGTTCCTCGCAACTGGATCTCGCGCGCATGCTGACTGAGCAGGGCCAGGCGGATGAAGCGACCCAGCAGCTTCTCAATGTCTTGAATGGTTCAATGCTTCCGGAAAGTTGGTGCGATGCCGGTGATTTAGCTTTGCAGCTTGACCGAACCGACATTGCAGAGCAGGCCTACCAGAGGGCGCTTGATGCAAATCCTTTTCATCCTTTGGCCCACGCCGGCCTCGGAAGAGTCTATGATCAGCGTGGCAACCGCCAAAAAGCACTGAAGGAGTACCGAGCCGCCCTCGTGATGGATCCTCGAAGTCCCGTGGCCCTCGAAGGGATTCACCGCCTCGAGCAGCCCTGAGAACAACTCAACTCCGGCAAATTGCGTGGAATGCCGTCTCATGCCTCACGTTGTGGCGCTGGGGCTGTCGCCGCCCGGCACGGCCAAGAGGCGCGAACACGCTCGAAGAATCCTACGATAGGGCCAGTCCTTTTCGCGGAAGAAAATCTCGCCTTCGCGCGGATTGCTGTAAAACCAGCGCGCCACCAGCCAGAGGTGCTCGCCCAGATCGCCTTGCTCTGATGCTGGTTTCGTTTCGAGGGCCGCCCTGAAGATTTGCTCCGCCGAACGGGGCTGACTGGCGATCTCCGCAAAGCGCAGTACGAACGACTCCGCAAGCCTTCCGCCGTGCACGGGGTAGACGCCGATCGCTTGCCCCTCCGCGGCGCGCTGCAGAATTACGGCGTCCAGGTCTTGAATCCGCCGCGTGAGTTCCGGTCTGCCGCGCAACGCTTCGTCGAGTTTCTCGATGCGATTGTGAAATGAAGCAGCGCGCTCGAAATCCATTTGTTCGCTAGCTTGCTCCCGTTCCCTTTTCAAAGTGGTGCGCAGCGACCCGCCGCTCGTTTCCAAAAATTGCACCAGCCGCTGTACCTCCACGTCATACTCTTCTTTCGTGCAGCCCGCAAAGCACGGCGCCAGGCACATCTTCATTTCCGAGTACAGGCAACCGGGAAAGGTTGGGTCGCGCCGGATCTTGATCTGACACCGGCGCACCTTGAAAAAATCGAGCACCCGCTCCGCGAAGGCCTCCGCCGAGCGCCTCGACGCGAAGGGACCATAATAGGAACCTCCCGTCGGCACACGGTCCTGATCCACGGAAATCTTGCGGGTCACGAAGCAACGGGGATAGGCGTTCCGAAGACTGACCTTCAATACCGCCGCGGGCCGCAAGCGCAGGAGGTCGCGATATCGTTTTGGGAAAATCTGTTTGGCGTGCTGGTAGTAGGTAAGCGTCTGTTCGAACGGCGAGCCCGTCAAGCGGTAACGGATACCGCGCGCAAATCCACTGAGGTTCAAACGCTTGCTCGTCGGATCGACCGGCCCCGGCCCCAGCAGCCGTTGCAGCCGCCGCTGCAAATTCTGCGTCCGAATCAGAAACGGCTCGGCTTTTTCTTCGAGCGGCTCGATCAAGCAAACCCCCGGCAGCGCCGGCAGGGAAGGGAAGAAGTCTTCCGCCGCTCGTGTCGCGTCAAATTCGAGTCCGCAATCGAGCTCCAACACGTGTTCAGGATACTATGGGGCGGCTAAGTCCTCAGAACCCAGGACGAAATAACCAATCGCTGTATCTCACTCGTTCCTTCGTAAATCTCCGTGATCCGCGCGTCCCGGTAATTGCGCTCAACGGGATACTCGCGGCTATAGCCGATGCCGCCGTGGATCTGAATCGCCTTGTGCGTCACGCGCGTGGCCATTTCGCTCGCGAAGAGCTTCGCGATGGCGGCATCCATCGTGAAACGCGCGCCGCTGTCCTGTTTCCATGCCGCCTTTCGAATGAGCAGCCGCGCCGCGTCTATCTCCGTGGACATGTCCGCCAACATGAACTGAATAGCCTGAAATTGCGAAATCGGATGCCCGAAGGCCATGCGTTCCTGCGAATACTTCAGCGCCGCTTCGAACGCGCCTTGCGCGATGCCCGTCGCCTGCGCGGCGATGCCGATGCGCCCGCCATCCAGCGTCGAGAGCGCCACTTTGTAGCCTTCACCCTCATTGCCGATGCGATTGCCCACCAGCACTTCGCAATCCGTGAAAATCAATTCGCTGCAGGCGGTGGCGCTGATCCCCAGCTTCTTCTCTTCCTTGCCCACCTTGAATCCCGGCGTCCCTTTTTCCACCACCAGCGCGGTAATGCCTTTTTCGCCCTTCGCTGGCTCCGTGTTCACATACGCGATTGCCGCATCCGCCGCGCCGCCGTTGGTGATCCACGCCTTGGTGCCATTGATCACATACCTGTCGCCCTTTTTCACCGCCTTGGTCTGAAGGGCCGCCGCGTTCGAACCGGCCTGCGGCTCCGTCAGCGCATAACATCCAATCTTTTCCCCGCGCGCGTACGGCAGCAGGAATTTTTTCTTCTGCTCTTCCGTCCCGAAGCGATGAATCGGATCGCAGTACAGGGAATTCTGCACCGACAAAATCACGCCCGTCGAAGCGCAGCAGCGGGAAATCTCCTCAATCACAATGCTGTAGGCAACATGATCGAACCCCGCGCCGCCTTCAGAGTCCGGCAGCGCCACGCCCGTCAGCCCCAGCTCCGCCGCCTTCTGAAAGAGCTCGCGCGGAAAGCGCCCCGTCTCGTCGAGTTCCTTCGCCAGCGGCCGCACTTCGAACTCCGCGAACTCGCGCACGCTCTTTTGCAGCAGTTGTTGCTCTTCCGTCAGCTCGAGATTCACCGTCGCTCGCTCTCAATCTGCCAAGCACAAATTCGAGTTTTGTATTCTAACGCGGCGGGCAAGGATCCGCGAATCAGGCCAGCGCCTTGGAAAGGCGTTCGTACGTGATCTTCAAATCCTCCGGGTGCACGCGTGTCTCCCCGGTCACCGTCATGAAATTCGCATCGCCGATCCAGCGCGGCAGCGCGTGCAAGTGCAAATGTCCCACCACGCCCGCGCCCGCGGCACGGCCCAGATTCATCCCCAAGTTCATCCCATCCGGCTTGTAGTTCGCGCGCAACGCCGTTTCCACGTGCTGCGCCAGCCGCATCATCTCGGTCAACGCTTCTGGCTCGCACAAATTCAATTCCGCCACGTGCGCGTACGGCACGATCATCACGTGCCCCGAAGTGTAGGGAAACCGATTCAGAATAATGAAATTCTTCGCGGCGCGATGGACAATAAGCGTCTCCGCGTCATCTTTCCGTGCCGCCGCATCGCAAAAAATGCATTCCGGCTGCTTCCCGCTCGTCACTTCCCGCATGTACTGGTAGCGCCACGGAGTCCAGATATAATCCATCGAAAGGTTTCCTTCACCTTGAAAGCTGCGCGCAAAGCATAACGCAGAACAGGTACACCCGTCGCACAACACCGCCCATGACAAGAAGGCGGTTGCCGGATCCAACCTCATTTGTTCCGGTGAAATGAAAACGTGCGGCCAGAAATGGCCCGCGAGGTCAGGCGTGCGGTCCGTCGCCCGCAGCGGAAGCCTGGGCCTCCGCGCTATTCACAAAATCCTTCAGCTCTTTGCTGGGCTTGAAAAACGGAATTTTCTTCGCCGGCACTTCCACCTTCTCGCCCGTCTTCGGATTGCGCCCCACCCGTCCGCGGCGCTGCCGCGTGCGAAAACTCCCGAATCCGCGAATCTCGATCTTGTCGCCCTTCTGCAGCGACTCGATGATGCTATCGAAAATCGTTTCGACGATGGTCTCCGACTCCTTGCGGGGAAGCTCCGTGATGCGCAGAACCTCTTCGATGAGGTCGGCCTTGGTCAGTGTCGGTTGCTTGGTCATCGTCGCTTTGCCTCTTCGCGCAGTCCGAGAAAAGACCGCCTCCGCTGGTCAACCGGCCCGCGGTTGCCTTAAACGGTGAATCGAAACGGCTTAGAGGGGCTGGCTCTTCGCCGATTTGCCCCCCTTCCTATCACTAAATTGACCCGCAGGTAAATGAAATTGTAGCGGTAGCCCCGGGGGCCCTCTTGCGAGTCCGCTAACGCGCCGAGAGCTTGGACTTCAGCGCGTCCCCAATCGTTGCCGTCGACGAGGACTTCGACGTCGAACGATACTGTTCAATTTCCTTCCGCTCGATCTGTTTCACCGCCGCGCGGTAGCTTAATCCGATGCGCCGCGTCTCCGGGCTGATCTTGATGATCTTGAAATCGTATTCCTTGCCCGGTTCCAGCGGCCCCGCGCTCTTGAGCGGCCCGGTCGTTGGACGGAAGCTCGAGTGCCCCTCATCGCGGCGTTTGCGCTCTTCGATCTCCGTGTTGTGGCAAAGCGCTTCGATGTTCTCGCCCAATTCGACGAACGCGCCGAACGTGGCGATTCTCGAAACCTTGCCCTTCACGATCTGTCCCACTTTGTGCTGCTTGAACCAGTCGCCCCAGATGTCGTTCACCTGCTTGATGCCCAGCGACACGCGGCGGTTCTCCGGATCGATCTTCAGCACTTTCGCGGTGACCGGCTCGCCCTTCTTGAACACCTCGTGCGGATTCTTGATGCGCTCCGTCCAGCTCACGTCGCTGACGTGCACGAGTCCGTCGAATCCGTCTTCGATCTCCACGAACGCGCCGAACTCCGCGATGTT
>Ga0210410_10001472_pt1 | contig 22166 bp, 18 predicted proteins | sample IncBWC4MmetaG_FD_161058 | JGI IMG/M metagenome (GOLD analysis project Ga0210410, IMG submission 161058) | Forest soil microbial communities from Barre Woods Harvard Forest LTER site, Petersham, Massachusetts, United States - Inc-BW-C-4-M | ecosystem: Environmental > Terrestrial > Soil >... | reverse complement strand
GATTCGCGCCGGGCGCCCGCGGCGCGCGTGGCGAGCTTCACGGTCAATCAGCGCGATGCAGCTCTTGGCCATGTCCCTGGGCGCGACCATCAACGGCTTGTAGTTCGACTTTTCGGCGTAGGCAGTCAGAAAATTAAATACGTCGTGGACCGCGGAGGTGATCGCTGGGTCGCTCGTGAACAGGCTTAGGTCGGAATAGAAACGCGCGGTGGAAGGATTGTAGTTCCCGGTGCCGAGATGGGCGTAGCGCCTGATTTTCCCGTCGGGGTCCTGGCGCACAATCATCGCGAGCTTCGCGTGTGTCTTCAATCCCACCAAACCGTGAAACACCTGCACGCCGGCGTCCTCAAAGCTGCGCGCCCAGCGGATATTCGTTGCTTCATCAAAGCTGGCTTTCAATTCCACAACCACAGTCACTTCTTTTTTGCCCGCGGCTTCCAGCAGCGCGCGGGCGATCGGGGAGTCCGAATTCGTGCGATAAAGTGTCTGTTTGATCGACAGCACCCGGGGATCATGCGCCGCCGTCTCGAGGAAATGCACCACCGGCTCGTAGGAATCGTACGGATGGTGCAACAACACGTCCTGGCGCCGCAATGTTTCAAAGAGCGAGTCCGCGTCGTGCCCGATCTGCACCTGCCGCGGTACGAACTTCGGGTACTTCAGATCCGGCCGGGGAGTTTCATCATATAGATGAAACAGCCGCTGCAAATTGACCGGGCCCGCGGCGCGGAAAACCAGGGATTCGTCGAGTTCAAATGTGGATACCAGATGATCCACGATCTCCGGGTGCGCTCCCGCCTCGATTTCCATACGCACGGCGTGCCCTTTGCGGCGCTGCGCCACCTGCGAATCCACCACATCCATCAGTGTCCGGGCCTCTTCTTCCTCAACATAAAGATTGCTGTTGCGAGTGATGCGGAATGGCGCAGAGGCGAGGATTTCGTATCCCCGGTACAGTTTTTCCGCGTAGGTTGAGATGATGTCCTGCAAAAACACGAAGTGAATGCCGCCATTTCCTGTTGGAACTCGCAGCAGGCGCGGCAAGGCCCGCGGCACCGTGACTACGCCAAAAAAAGGCTTCTCCGCCGAGTGCCGCTTGCGCCGCAGCAGAAAAGCGATGCACAAGGCCTTGTTCAGCACGTGCGGAAAGGGATGGGAGGGATCCACGGTCACCGGCGTCAGCATCGGGTAAACGCGCCGGTCGTAAAACGCCTTTGCCAGTTCCTCCGCCTTGCTGTTCAGATGGTCAACGGGCAGAACACGAATCTGGTGCTTGGCCAGCGCGGGAAGCAACTCGTCGTTCAAGCACCTGTATTGCTCTCGGACGAAGACCTGCATGGAAGCCGTAACCCGTTCCAGCTCCTCGGCTGGCGTCAGGCCATCGGGACTCACTTCTCTGGATCCATGCTCGATTTTCTGGAGGAAACCGGAGACCCGGATCTCCACGAATTCATCCAGATTATTGGCGGTGATGGCCAGGAATTTCACTCGTTCTAGCAACGGGTTGCTGCGGTCCTGGGCCTCCTGCAGGACACGGTGATTAAAGGCCATCCACTGCAGGTGGCGGTTGAGATACAACTGCGGATTGTCGAGGGCAACGCGTTTCATGATGCTTCCAGAGTGGCGGATAAGATTATCTCATGCGTATTACGCCCACATGAATGGCGTTTCCTGATGGTATGCTGCTGCATTCCGCGGAGCCTTCCGTGCGCTTTGAACTGACATCGCCAATCCTTGTTCTTTTCCTGTTGATGACATTTCCATTGACTACGGCCGGCGCCGACGAGGATGCCCGGGTTACACAGCTGGACACGATTCTGGCGAAGGCGGTTGCTCCCGGCCAACCGGGACTGGCGGTTCTGGTGAAAAAGGACGGGCATATTCTGTTCGAGAGGGGATACGGCGTAAGAAAGATCAGGGGCGGTGCATCCAATTCCCCGAATACAGATTTTCGCCTTGCGTCGATTACGAAGCAGTTCACGGCAATGGCGGTGATGCTCCTGGTGCGCGAAGGAAAATTGCATTATGACACCGCGCTCACCGAAATTTTCCCCGAATTCCCCGCGTATGGAAAAGCCATCACCGTTCGCCATCTGCTGACCCACACTTCGGGTCTTCCCGATTACGAGGACCTGATGGACCGCGTGGAGAAAGCTAACGGCAAGCGCTGGTCCGCAGAGCACCAGATTCAGGACCAAGAAGTCCTTGGGCTGCTGGAGAAGGAAGCCCGGGGAAAATTTGCGCCTGGAACGAGCTGGGCGTACAGCAATTCAGGTTACGTCGTGCTGGGCTTGATTGTCGCGAAAGTCTCAGGTGTCTCCTATCCTGAGTTCCTCGAGGAGCGCATCTTCACTCCCCTGCAGATGGGAAACACATTGGCTTATCAGAAAGGAAGAAAGGAAATTCCTCACCGCGCGTTTGGCCACAGCCGTGAGCACGGAAGACTTGTCGTTACAGACCAGAGCTCAAGTTCCGCGACGCTTGGCGATGGCGGTGTCTATTCCAATCTCGAAGATCTCTCTAAATGGGATGACGCTTTGGCGAATCACACGCTCCTTTCTGCTGGAGAAACGGAACCCGCGCTGACACCCGTGAAACTTGCCGGTGGCCGCGAACCCCATTGGCCCACGGAAGCTGACGGCGACAACCTCGCTCCCGGCAAACCGGTTTCTTATGGATTCGGCTGGTTTCTGGATTCGTACCCCGGGCATCCGCGCATGTGGCATAGTGGCACCACGATCGGGTTTCGCAACGTCATCGAACGATTCACGATGGATCACCTGACGATCGTCATCCTCTGCAATCGCTCGGATTTCGATCCGACCGTGCTCGCGCTCAAAGTCGCTGACATTTATTTGGAAATCGGAAAGTAGAACCAACGCCAATCAGGAGAACTCTCTCTTTGTGGTTTCGAATTCCAGAATCTTCATTTCGTTGATTTTGTGTGGTTCCGAATCCAAACAGCAAAGTCCGCTTCGCTTAATTCGCCGGCAGCCAGACGCAGCATGGTTTGAATTTCGTCGAGGGGATCGGAAGAAAGCCGATATCCGTTCAGGCGCAGGAACAAAGCTGTCGCGATGAAAGCAATTCTCTTGTTCCCATCCACGAATGGATGGTTTCGTGCCAGACCGAATCCATAGGCGGCGGCCAATTCGGCCAAATCTGCCGCAGGATTATAGTTCCACTTGTTGACGGGACGCGTAAGCGCGGAATCGAGCAGCCCTGCATCGCGAATCCCCGAGCCTCCACCATGCTGAGCGAGACTTTCCGCCTGCAACAAGATTATGCCTTGGCGATCGAGCCAGACCGGGTCATTCATTTTGCCAACGCCCGGAGTGTCTCCCGATGTTCTTTCATGATTTCAAGGCCGAGCTTCACCTGTTCCTCGACTTCCGGGTCGTATGGCGTCAACAGGTAGCCCTCAGGGGTTTCCGACGCAAACAGGACGTCGTTCTTCTTCAGCTTCAGTCGATCAAGAAGTTGCTTGGGGAGGATGACGCCGGTGGAGGTGCCAATGGAGCGAAGTTTGAGTTTCATGGGATCTCCTCGATTACCATAAACATTATAATACATTCGAGGGCACTTATCTACCTTGTTTTGCATGCATTAGGCTGTCTTCGCTTTTCAGGCTAAGCGTGGCGTATATACGCCTTAGCCCATCCCGGCGAGTTTGCCGAGGCCTTTCATCCGAGAGCGCGCCGCTAGCGCCCCGTACTGCTTCATCATCGTGCGCATCTGCAGGTATTGCTTGAGCACCTGATTCACGTCCTGCACGGTGGTCCCGCTGCCCTTGGCGATGCGCTTGCGCCGCTTGCCGTCAATCACGTTGTGGTCGCGGCGCTCTTCGTTGGTCATGGAGTTGATGATCGCCTCAACCTGCTTCAATTTGCCTTCGTCGACGGAGGCGTCCTTCGGCAGATTCTGCAGTGGGCCAACTTTCGGAAGCATGTCCACCAACTGGTCGAGCGGACCCATCTTCCGAATCTGCTTCAGTTGATCGCGGAAATCTTCCAGCGTGAACTCTTCCTTGCGCAGCTTGCGCTCGAGTTCCATCGCAGCCTTCTTGTCGAAGGCCGATTCCGCGCGTTCGATCAGGGACAAGATATCGCCCATGCCCATCACGCGGGAAACAATGCGCTCGGGATAGAACGCTTCGAGGGCGTCGTATTTTTCGCCGAGGCCCACGAATTTCACCGGCGCGCCGGAAACCTTGCTGATGGAAAGCGCCGCGCCGCCGCGCGCATCGCCGTCGAGTTTGGTGAGAATCACGCCCGTCAGCCCCAGCCGCTTGTGAAACTCTCCCGCAGAACGCACCGCGTCCTGACCGATCATGGCATCGGCAATGAAGAGCATTTCAGCCGGCTGCAATTCCTTCTTCAGCGTCGAAAGCTCGTTCATCAGTTCGTCGTCAATGTGCAGTCGTCCGGCCGTGTCCACGAGGACCACGTCGCTCGCGGAAAGCTTGGCTTCCTTGATTGCGCCGCGAACGATTTCGAGCGGCTTGTCCGTGCCCGTAGCCTGCCAAACGGAAATGCCGATCGCCTTAGCCACTTGAGAAAGTTGCTCCCTGGCTGCGGGACGATACACGTCGGTGGAAACCACGATGGGGCGGTGCCCATGCTGCGAAAGCCATTTCGCGAGTTTGCCGGTAGTTGTGGTCTTGCCGGAGCCCTGCAAGCCCACGATCATCCACACCGAGGGAGGCCGCGATGCAAACAAGGGCTTGGCGTGCTTGCCGAGAAGGCTGGTTAGCTCGTCGCGGACGATCTTGACCACCTGCTGGTCCGGAGAAAGCTGCAGCATTACTTCGGTGCCCAGCGCTTTTGTGCGGATGTTGGCCAGCAACTCGTCGGCAACGGCGACAGCGACGTCGCCCTCCAGCAGCGCTTCGCGGATTTCCGCCAGCGCCGCGTCCAGGTGCTCATCGGACAGTTTTCCCTGCCCGCGAAGGTTCTTGAATGTTCGTTGCAGCCGTTCTGTCAGGTTTTCAAACATGGGTGTATTTGGCTCTTATCGATACCCATTTATTGTACAGCCAGCCGCCCAAACGGTGGCCTCTTGGTTTTGTAATTGCACGGTTATTTCAGATATTCGTCGAACCAGGCGACGGTGCGGCTCATGACGTCACGCAGGTGCTCGGGTTTCACGAACATGTGGCCTTCGCGTTCGTAGACGACCAGTTGTGTCTTCACTCCGAGGGTTTTCAGGGCGTGCCAGAATTCGTACGACTGCGGCGTGGGGCACTCGCCGTCGCTATCGCCAACGAGGACAAGCGTGGGCGTTTTCACCTTTTTGATAAACGTCATCGGTGCGCTACGCGCATACACTTCGGGGTCGTCGTAAACCGATTTTCCGAAGAAGGGAATCATCCACTGATCGATTTTGTTTTCGCCGTAGTAGCTGGACCAGTTGGCAATTCCCGCGCCGGCTACTGCCGCCTTGAAGCGATCGGTCTGCGTGACTCCCCACATCGTCATGTACCCGCCGTAGCTCCAGCCGGTGAGGCCCAGGCGTTGCGGATCAATAGACGCCGTGCGAATCGCTTCGTCCACGCCAGCCATGTCGTCGCGCCAGTCGCCGTAACCAAAATCCTTCACATTCGCTCGTGTGAAAGCCTCGCCTTGCCCGAAGCTTCCGCGCGGATTCGGCAACAACAAAAAGTAGCCGTGCGCGGGCAACGCCATAAAATAGGCATGAGCGCTCGGCCAGTTGGGCTGGACTCCATCACCGGGGCCGCCATGCACGCAAAGCACCAGCGGATACTTCTTCGAAGTGTCAAAGTTTTTCGGATAGATCAACCAGCCTTGAACAGTGAACCCGCCACTCGTCCAGTGCAAACTCTTCGCTTCGCCCCATTCCGGTTTTACTCCCTCATTCCGGTGGGTCACCTTCTTCCACATCCCCAAGGGCCCAGCCCAAATTTCCGGCGGCGCGCTGAACGAACTCCGGATGAATGCCGCCGTCGATCCGTCGGGTGTCAGCGACAGGCTGGTGCCCCAATAACCCAGCGTCAATAATTCTGGCGCGCGATACAACGACTCGATTTGCCCGGTCGACGGATCGATCCTCGCAATGCTGGATTCGCCCTCGACATTTTCCCCGACCACCAATTCTCCGCTGCTGGTCCAATTGAGCGCGGAGGCGGAGGCTTTCCGCTCCGGCGTAAGATTGCGCGGTGTTCCACCACTGAGCGGTAGAACAAATATGTCGCCACCGACGGAATCTTCGTCGCTCATCAGCCCTTCAATGAAGGCGATGCTCTGGCCATCCGGGGAAACTGCTGGGCGGGCGATTTGCAGTTTGGGTTTGTAGAGTGGTTGCATCTCCGCCGAAGCAACGTTCACGGCAAACAATTCCGCGATGTACCAGTTGCTGTCGCCATTCCCTTTGGCAGCGGTCAGAACGATGCTCTTTCCGTCCGGCGCCCAGTCGTACTCGTAAATGTAGGTGTCTGCGGGAGTGACCTGCCGCAGATTCCCGGTTACGGCGTCCACGATGGCCAGCCTCTGTTCAAAAAAGGCGTCCTTGATTTCGCCGGTTTCCGGCGTTTCGGCAACCAGCGGCCCGGCTTCGCGCGTGGCATTTTCGGTGAACAGGACGGCGACGGATTTTCCATCCGGGGACCATTTCGTCCCAGCAAGAAAACCGTTCACGCTGGTCAGTTTGCGCGCCACGCCTCCGCTGGCACTCGTGACATAAAGCTGCGGCTGGCCGGATTTGACGGCGTCGGAGATAAAGCAAATCTGCTTACTGTCCGGAGACCAGGCGGCGTTGCCTTCACTGAAATGGGCGGCAGGAGCGCCTGCGGTAACGCGTACCGGCTTGCCGTCCGCCGAAATGTCCTGCACAAAAATGTCTTGTTTGCCGGTGGGGGCGCCGTCCTCGTCGCCACGGATTTCCACCCACGCAACGTGCTTTCCGTCGGGAGAGATAGCTGCCTGATCGAAATGCTGCGCCTTGAATAGGCTCTGCTTCGTTTCCTGCCCCGCCTGTTTCGCGACTTGCTGTGCGAGCACGCACGTACTGAGCGCGTACAGGCCCAGCGTAAACGCCAATTTCTTGCCATGAAATTGCATTCGGATTCCCCCAAAAAGCGCGGTTATTGCAACCCCATACGGTATGCGGTTTCTCCGCGTGCCGCAACCCGACCCAGGAAAATCGGACGGGCGGCGTCGAGTGGCGATAGAATCGCCGGGACATTTACGGGAGGCGGCAATGTTTGACCGGCGAGGATTTCTTTCTTCTATGATGGCAGTGGCGGGCGCGGCTCCCGCATTTTCCTGGAATTCAGCGGGCGAAGATCCGCTCGCAGGCATCCCGGCAAAGCTTCCCGACAAATCGCTCTACGACACGAACGAAGAGAGCTATTGGGCGGAACTTCGGCGACAGTTTCTGATTCCCGAAGACGAAGTCTATTTGAACAATGGCACGGTTGGCTCCTCGCCAGCACCTGTGCTGCGCGCGGTTTTTGAAGGCTATCGCGACTCCGAGCGGTTGGCACAAGCGGACCCGGAAGACTATCCAATCTGGGGTTACGCCTCCTGGAACCAATTTCGAGATCCGCTGGCGGCATTTCTCGGCTGCACGCGCGACGAACTGGCGCTGCTTCGGAATGCCACCGAAGCCAACAGTTACATCGCCAATGGATTGGACATGAAAGCCGGCGATGAAGTGCTGATGACCGACCAGGAGCATCCCGGCGGCGAGCAGCCCTGGAACCTCCGGGCTAAGCGCTATGGCATCGTGGTGAAGAAAGTGGCTTTGCCGAAGCCGGTGCCGAATGCCGCCACGGTTCTGAATCTTTTCAGCGATGCGATTACACCGCGGACACGGGTGATTTTTTTCAGCCACATTTCCACGGTGACCGGCGTGGTCTTGCCGGCGAAAGAATTGGCGGCGCTTGCGCGTTCGAAGGGAATCCTCTCCGCGGTGGACGGCGCGCATGTGCCCGGCATGATGAAGCTGAACCTTCACGACCTCGGCTGTGACCTGTACACATCCAGCCCGCACAAATGGCTTCAGGCGCCGAAGGGCAGCGGCTTTCTATACGTACGGGAAGAAGTGATTGACCGCATGTGGAACACGCTTGCCACGGAAGGCTGGGACAACCCGAAAATTCGGGCCGAACGCTTTCAACGGATCGGCAGCTCCAACGTGCCGGTGCTTTGCGGATTGAGGGCGTCGATCGAGCTAGCCAATGAGATTGGCATGGACCGCATCGAAAAACGCCACCGCCAGATGGCCGACTACATCCTGCAGGAAATGGTGAAGCGCGGCGCGGTTTCCTGGACCTCGCCGGACCCGGCATTGCGATGCGGCATCGCCACTGTGAATGTGGCGCCGCACAAAATGCCCGACCTGGAAAACTGGATGTGGAAGGAAAAGAAGATTCGCATTCGAGGCGGCGCGCCAAGCAAGATTCGTCTCTCGACTCCCTATTATTTGCTGCATAAGGATGTGGACCGGTATCTGGCCGCCTACGACGAATATCGCACGGCCGATCCATCAGCGTGACGGGCGCATCCAAAAATCGGAGTGTCCTAGTCAAAGAACCCGTTATCCTGAACTTAGGAAGGGAATATTCCATGGTGCGCACGTGACGCAGAGGAAGTGCGAATGCATGCTTCGTCTGATTGCGGCCTGTTTTAGAATGCTTGTACTGTTGTTGTCTATGGCCGCACTGCCGGCTCTTGCCCAGGACAACTACACGCGCTTTGAATTTGGCGCGCAATTTTCGACCGCTCGGCTGACGAACTCTGACCTCGGTGGAACCAACTATTCCGGCTTCGGCGGCCGCTTCGATTGGAACCTGAACCGGCGACTGGCATTCGAAAGCCAGATCGATTTTTTCCCGGAACATACCCGTCCACTGCTCAGTATTCAGGGTGGGCAAACTCTGCAGGCCGTCTTCGGACTGCGCGCGAAGGTTATTCAGACGCGCCGGTTTTCCGTGTTTGGATTAATCCGGCCGGGGCTTTTCCACTTCACGGATGTTTTGTATTTTAATTCGAGTTCGACCACCGGCTTTGCCGAACGCCCCGAAACACATTTCGCGCTGAACCTGGGTGGCGGGTTGGAGTATTACTTGAATCCGCGATGGGCGTTGCGCGCAGACATTGAGGGCAATCCCTATCGCGTACCGAACACCAAGGTCGTGCTTTCCGGGGTCAGCGCCTTCAGCGTTGGGAAAATTGACGACACCACGCGATTCAGCTTTGGCGTAGCCTACCGCCCCGGCGCCCTGATCGAAAACGAAAAAGAGACCAACGTTGCTGGGAAGTGGGAATTCGGCCCGCTCTTTTCGACGATGTTCATTGCTCGCGAAGGCCCAACGGACGGCGTGCGCACGGAACCCGGTTTCGGCGGTTATGCTTCCTACCGTTTCTATCACGTGTTTTATTTCGATGGCGATCTGCTCTATTTTCCCCGTGGCTCCAACTCTTCCGGACCGCATGACGGCGGTGAGATCCTGCAGGGACTTTTCGGTCTAAAGGGCGGAATCCGCCGGAATCATTTCGGCATATTCGGCAAAGTGCGACCGGGCTTCAACAGCTATTCCCAGGCGCTAAGCGCAATTTCGCAAACCGGTCAGGAAAGCTTCAGCCGCTCCACAAATTTCGTGCTCGATCTGGGCGGCATTGTGGAATTTTATCCCGGCGAGCACGGCACACTGCGGATGGAGGCGGGCGACACGCACATTTATTTCAACACGCGCGACGTCAATTTTGGCGGCACCATCGTTCCGGCGGGTGGGGGTAAATTACAGCACACGATTCAATTTATCGTAGGATACGGGTGGCGATTCTGAATTCTCCGTTCGTTTCGAACCGGTGAGGCGTTATGACACAAGAACTCTGGGAAGCTGTAGATCAATATTTCGACAAAATGCTGATTCCGCACGATTCCACGCTGGATGACGCTCTGGCAGCCGCTGCGACCGCGAAACTGCCTGCAATCCAGGTTTCCTCCGTGCAGGGCAAATTGCTGCATCTGCTTGCCCGCATCCTGGGCGCGCGCAATATTCTCGAAATCGGCACGCTCGGCGGCTACAGCACCATCTGGATGGCGCGCGCATTGCCGGAGGGGGGCCGGATCATCACGCTGGAAGCCGATCCGAAGCACGCGGAGGTGGCGCAAAAGAATTTCGCGCATGCGGGAGTGGAAAGCAAAGTCGAATTACGGCTCGGCAAAGCCCTGGACACGCTGCCGCAAGTCGCCGCGGATGGGCGCGGCCCCTTCGACCTATGCTTCATTGACGCCAACAAATCCAACATGCCGGAATATTTCGAATGGTCGCTCAAACTCGCGCGGAAAGGCAGCGTCATCATTGCTGACAATGTAGTACGCGAAGGCGCCGTCCTCGACGCGGAGAGCAAGGACGCCGACATTCAAGGGATCCGGCGTTTCCTGGAAATGGTTGGCAAGGAAAAGCGAGTGAGCGGCACGGCGCTGCAGACAGTAAGCACCAAGAGCTACGACGGCTTTGCCCTTGTCCTCGTCACCTCATAAACAAGCGCGAGGACGCCAAAAGTTCAGGGCCATTTGATTTCGCGCAGCAATCCGCTGGCGACGTCGTAGACGAAGCCGCGGACCGCGACCTTCTCCGGAATCCAGGGATGCGTGCGCAGCTTCTGTAACTGGTGGCGGACGTTTTCTTCGATGTTCTGGAACGCGTAAAAGAAGGCCGGCGAAACGGCGGCGGTGCCGGTGCGATTTTGGATCCGGGTGCGCAAATCCTGTTCGGTGGTGTGCATCAGTCCGCAATCGGTGTGGTTGATGACCATAATTTCCTCGGTGCCCAGCAGGTAATGGGACACGATCAGCGAACGCAGCGTGTCTTCCGTGACGATGCCGCCGGCGTTTCGGATGATGTGCGCGTCGCCGGTCTTGAGTCCCAGGGTGCGGATTGAAAGCCGCGTATCCATGCAGGTCAGGACGGCCAGCTTCCGCTCGGGACGCGGTGTCAGTTTGCGCAGCTCATGCGTGCGCGCGTAAATTTCGTTTGCGGCGAGAACTTCATCAATGACGCTCATGGCTGGTCCAGTTTAACCCAGCCACCGCGTCCTCACACCGCAAAGGCCAATTCTTCCCTAAAGGCAGAGCTGGCAATCCGCTCCCGCTCGAGAGCGAAATCAGGGAATCGTAGCGCTGACTTCGCTCGAATAGCTGCTTTCCGTCCCGCTGGAATCCACTTCGGTTGCAACGTAATAGTAGGTCTGCCCCGAGCTGACGCCCGAGTCGACATAGGAAGTGGCGGAAATCATCGACGTGTCCACCCTGGTGTATGGCCCGCCGGAAGTTGTTCCGCGATAAACGTTGAAGCCTGAAAAAGTGGGAGAGCTCGGCGTCCAACTCAAAGAGACCGTATGGCTCACAGGCGTGCTCCCAGTTCCGGAGAGCGCGACCACCAGCGGTGAATTTGTGGCATTGCTTACGACAGTGACGCTGCCCGACAGATTGCCGGCCGAAGCAGGAGCAAACGCGACGCTGATCGAAGTGGACTGTCCCGCCGCGAGGCTTAGCGGCAGCGTGATTCCGTTAGTGGTAAAGCCCGCTCCGCTGGCGCTGACCTGTGAAATAGAGACGCTGGAGTTTCCGTTGTTGGTGATCGTCACGCTCTGCGTTGCGCTGGTTCCTGTCGTCAGGCTACCGAAGCTCAACGAAGCAGGAGAGGCGGAGAGCTGGCGGACGGTCGCGACGCCAGTTCCGCTGAGCGGAACCACCAGCGGAGAATTTGGCGTGTTGCTGACAAACGTGATGCTCCCCGAGAGATTACTCGCAGAGGCCGGGGCAAACCCGATATTGAACGCGGCAGAGCCTCCAGCAGGAACGGAAAGCGGCAAGACGAGTCCGGAGAAGGTGAAGCCAGTCCCGGCGAGGGACGCCTGAGATACGTTTAGTGTCGCCGTTCCGGCGTTCCGGATGGTGAGTGTCTGTGTGTTGGTTACGCCGACAGTGACGTTGCCAAAGGTGACGCTTGAGGGGGTGACCGAGATCTGGGGCTGCACACCAGTGCCGCTCAGAGAAATTGTCGCGGGGGAATTGGTGGCATTACTGACGACCGTGACGCTGCCCGAAAGGCTCCCAGTTGAAGTTGGGGCGAACGTGACGTTGAAGGATGTTGATTGGCCCGCGGCGAGGCTGAAGGGCAGCGTGACTCCGCTAGTGCTGTATCCCGCCCCACTTGCGCTGATCTGCGAAATGGAAACGCTGGAGTTTCCGTTGTTGGAAATCGTGACTCTCTGCGTCGCATTGGAGCCGGTTGCCAGGTTGCCAAAATTCAGCGATGTAGGAGAGGAGGAGAGCTGGAGTGCAGTGGAGACGCCTGTGCCGGCGACGGGAATCACCAGCGATGAATTCGGCGCGTTGCTGACAAGCGTGATGCTCCCGGAAAAATTCCCGGCGGAGGCCGGCGCAAAGCCGATGTTGAAGGCGGAAGAGCCACCCGGAGGAATGGAAAGCGGCAAGGCCAGTCCGGAGGAAGTGAATCCGGTTCCGATGAGGGAAGCTTGAGTTACGTTAAGAGTCGCTGTGCCAGGATTCCGGACGGTAAGTGTTTGGGTGCCGGTAGCTCCTACGACGAGGTTGCCAAAGCTGACGCTCGACGGAGTGACCGAAATTTGCGGCTGTAACCCGGTGCCGCTCCAGGAAATTGTCGCGGGAGAATTGGTGGCGGTGCTCACCACGCTAATGCTTCCAGCGACTGCACCCACTGTTGCCGGCGCAAAACTTGCGGTGAGCGGGAGGCTCTGTCCCGCAGCGAGCGTCACACCTCCCGCAACGAGCGCCACACCTCCTGGGAAGCCGGCCACCTTAAATCCCGCGCCTGTAACGGCCACCTGCGAAATGGTGACGCTGCCAGTCCCAGTATTCGTAAGCGTAAAGGCTTGCGATACGTAACTCCCTACCAGAGCATTACCGAAGTTCAGGCTGCTCACGCTGGAGGAAAGCAAATACGATTGTGTGGATGTCGGAGATGTTCCCGTCCCGGAAACAGAAACATGAGTCGTTACAGTGCCTCCCGAATTTCGGGTCGCGCTGACCGCGATAGTCCCGTTATACGTGAGAGCTGCGACCGGCCGGAACACTACTTGAAAGGATGTACTACTGTGGGGACTAAGTGATATCGGCAGCGCGGGAGATGTGACAATAAACTCCGGAAGACTGGTTGCCACTTTATGAATCGTAATGCCTTGCCAACTATTATTTGTCACCATAAACGTGGCTGAACCACTGGTCGTGTTCACCGTGACCGATCCGAAGCTCAGTGTAGAAGGCGTGGCTCCCACTGCGGCAAGCGCAGAAACAGGAAATAAACCCGTGCCAAGTAAGAATATTCCAATAAACAGACACACCAATCGCGTCTTATCCATGTGAGGGCAACCTTTGTCCGCAATTTTTTGTGAGCGCGGCCGGAACGGAGAGGGGAGCGTGGCGTTTCGCAGCTCGAGAATCTTACATCCGGAGCGAGAGTAGGCTCATAGCCGTTCTATTACCACTGGTGGTGAGAACAGAATAGGGACAGGTCGTTGGATTCACTGAAGGGCAGATGCAACCTGTCCCAGGTCGTAAGACTTGTCCGGCGTGGCAGTGCCCCAAAAAGGTACAATGCAGATTTTTTCGTTCAGAAGAACCGCTTGGCGTTCGCTGCTTGGATGGGGAGTGTTTGACCTGCACTATTCCGGTGTCAGTTCTGTTTCTTGCCCGGGCTCAAGCGCGTGCCGAAGCAAGCCTTGGCTTTCAACGAAACAGAAGCGGAGCGAATTCCGTCAGGTTGCGCCGCCACACCAGCCAGGTGTGCGCTCCCGGGGTTTCGATGTCAGCGTGATGAATGCCTTTGGAGGCGAGCCACAGACGAAAAGCTCTGCTGAGTTCGATCAAGTTGTCGTCGGTTCCACATGCGATCCAAAGCAGCCGCAATTGCGCATTGGCACCGGCATCCAAGCCGGGAAATTCCTTGTCGAAATCCTTCCGAATCCCACCGGAGCTGAAAGCGCCTATCCAGGCAAATTCGTTCAGATTATTCAGACCTGTGGACAGGGATTCCGCGCCGCCCATGGAGAGGCCGGCGATTGCACGCGAGTCGCGATCCTTTGTCACGAGATACTCGGTTTCTACACGCGGGATCACTTCCGTTAGCAGCGCGTCGCGAAAGCGATCGAAGTTCCGTTGCGTGATGCTCGGATCCTGAAACACTCCGGAACCAGGCAAAAGAATTTCCGGGGCGCCATAGCCGAGCGGCATCACGATCAGCATCGGCTTGGCTTTTCCGCGCGCAATCAAGTTGTCCAGAATCACGTTTGCGCGGCCCACAGCGGTCCACGCGCTGGCGTCGTCGCTGTAGCCGTGCAGCAAATAGAGGACCGGATACGTTTGCTTCCCGCGGGGATCGTAGACCGGTGGCGTGTACACGAAATAGCCGCGGTCATCGCCGACAACTTTTGAGCGGTAAAAATGGTGATGAATTTCACCGTGAGGCACGTCCGCAGTTTCCCAGGCAGGTGAGGCGGAGTCGCCGGAATTACCGGACGCCGCGGGAATGTGCAACTCGCTCCCTCGATAAAGGAAGTTTGGCTTCGTCGCGCTGTTCGAAGGGTCAAACATGGCCACGCCGTCGACGAAGAACGTATATCCATAGTAGTCAGGAGCAAGCGGATCGGTGGTGGCGCTCCAGATTCCCTCCGCGTCTTTCTGCATCGCGAGTGGCTTGCTCACCCCATCGATTTGCACGCTCACCTCTTTACCATTTGGCGCGCGAAGCCGGAACGTCGCCCGATGATCAGCAAGCACCTCGGGTGATACGACAGGCGCTGCCGGCGTCTGGGGCACTGCGGCTTGCGCTTGCGGTTTTTGAGTTGGCGGTGTCTGTGCGCGAACGATCGAGCCTGCGAGCAGAATCACCGAGACGATTCGTATAGTTCTCATGGTTCAAGGTTTGCAGTGACCGGCTATAAGCTGACTTCCCTTCTCAACCCCTGTGATTCGGCAGTGGATTTCAATCTCCTTCGACAAGACATACGGGGAGACTGTTCATTCGTTCTAGCGAGCGATAAAGTTATACTACGGAAACTGGCAATATCTATGTCAACCCCAACCCATTCATCGTACCAAGCGTCTTGGTGGAAACGTGTCGCTGTAAGGGCATTCTTTGTTGGTTTCGGGCTGTTTACTGCGTGCGCCTTAGCGATCGCCGGATATTTCATCTACCAGCACCACGAGGAAACGATACCATGGACCTCGCCGATGAAAGCGACGTTCACGGGACTGGACACGAGGCAGCCGAAAGATGCCGTTGTCTTCGAGTTTCAGTATGCGATTGAAAACACAACCGATAAGGACTATCAATTCCCTTACAACGCGGCAATCATGCTGCTTTTGCCAAAGGGTGCAGGTTACAGAAGCGGAGAGAAGGCAAACGTCACTTGGGACAAGAATGTTTTCATCCCGGCCAAGCAGAAGGTGAACATAACGGTCGTTTGGACGGTAACTTCTGCAGACTATACGCTGCCAACAAAGGAAGCAGAATTTGTTCCTTTCTCCAGCAAAAGACTTATTGAAAACGCTGGGTTTGCAATTTTCGATCAGAAGAACCGCTACCGCACGGATTTGCCGAGAGTGTGGGACGATTGGCCGGATGTAAAAAAGACTCTCGAAAAAGAGAAGCCTGTATCAGCCATATTAAAGAAGGATGCTCCTGAAATTATCAATGCGAAGCGTCAATTGGATTCGATCATCCACAGTGCAGATTTTCAAAGGTTGGTTCCCAAAGATCAGGCCGATGTGTTGGGGGTAATTGATCCCATCCTTGGTCGCGCGAGGAAGGAGAAGAAATTCATTTTGGCGTCTCAGCAAGATCAGATCGAGTACCTTAGCAACGACCCACAGTTTCGCAGACTCCGTGTGGCAGACCAGCAGGCAGTTCTGGCGATTCTGTCGAAAGCGGAAAAAGACCCTCTAGGAATTCTGTAGTCCCGGTGGATACCGCGACCCCCGCGGGTAATTTCGAAAGAGAGCAGGTCCGTATGAAGCCGGAATGGGAATTCTGGGTGCAGTCGATTTATGAGCCAGCTATTTTTTGGGCGATGGTCACAGCCGTCGCAACAGTAGCCTTAGTCGGTGCAACCATCGGACTTGTTTGGATTGGTCTGCTTCCTCTCGTTCGGAGCAGAAAGGCAGAGCTCGCAGAGCGGTTTAAGGAAGAATTGCTGACGGCGTCGGCACAGCGAATCTTTTTTCTCGCAGCTCACAATTTTCTGACGTTCGTGATTGACAAGCAGCCCGGAGGTCGTGAAATCGGGTATTTTCGCCATTACGAAGCTAAATACGCTGCCCGGCGTTTTCTTGACCCTGTGCGCGGGCGGCAAGTACACTAGATAATTCCGGATGCTGCCCGAACTGTGGCAGCCGGGCTTGACGGAGAAGACCCCAAAGCCAACGCGGCAGGTGGTGTGAACCGGCGGCAAAAAGCCGCTCGAGCGTTGGAGCATGAGGGTTTTCCAGCCCGGATAAAGGTTCGACGAAGAAACAAGGGGGGAATGCTTTGCCAAAGCGTACATATCAACCGCGGAAACGCCGCCGCGCCAAGACACACGGGTTTCGCGTGCGTATGAAGACCAAGGGTGGCCGCAAAGTGCTGGCGGCGCGCCGCAAGAAGGGCCGTCATCGCCTCACGCCAGAGTAATGGCGAAGGCCCCGCCGCGGGCCAGAAGTTTCCTCGCGAAGCCAAGCTGGTGCGGAAAAGCGAGTTTGATCTGGTGTACCGCGCCGGCAAGCGCCGCTCGAGTTCCCACTTCACTGTTTTCGTTCGAGCCAGTGGACAGCCGATCAGCCGCTTCGGGTTCAGCATCAAGAAGGCTTTGGGCGGCGCGGTGGTGCGCAACCGCATGCGGCGGCGCCTGCGGGAAATCGTCCGCTGCCACCGGCAGGAGATAAGCTCGGGATGGGACATCGTCATTCATCCGAAACAGTCTGTGGCCACGGCGCCGCTTCCGGCCCTGACGGCGGATTTTCTGCGGCTGCTGAAGGGGTTGTGAAATTGTCCTCCACTCCGGAGAGGGAGGGCCAAGGCCCTCCCCTACAAATGCTTACCTCCTTTCACCAGCGGAGTTTTGGTGTTCGAGCGGCGCTGTTTGCGCTGAGTTTCTACAAGACCTACCTTTCTATAATTTTTGCGGGCACTTGCCGGTATGAGCCGACCTGCTCGCGTTATGCGTACGAAGCCATCGATCGATTTGGGGTGTTGCGCGGGGGCTGGCTGGGATTGAAACGGCTGCTGCGATGCCATCCGTTGTCAGGAAGATTCGGATACGACCCGGTTCCGGAGAAATGGGAAGAGATGCGAGCGAATTCCGACGTAATGGGTAATGCGCGCGGGGTGCAGTCGTGAGCACTCCGCCGATGAATCAGTTGCCGCCGCTGGGGAAATCGAAAGACAAGTTCACGCCGGAGTTGCGCATCCTGGTGGCTTCGCTTTTGTCCATGGCGGTGATTCTGCTGTGGGCCAAGTTTTTTGGGCCGAAGCCACCGGTCAATCCGCCGCAGGAGAATCAGCCTGCGCAAGTTTCGACAGCGACTCCCGGAAACGTGGCGCCTGCAAAAACACCAAGTGCGGCTGCAGTTCCGGCAAAAATTTCTGCGGCGACCACGACGGTGGCCTCGCCGACGGCAGACTCGCAAGAGCGCACCATTGTGGTGGAAAACGCGCTGTATCGCGTGGAATTCTCCAATCGCGGGGCGGTGGTAAAGAGCTGGCAGTTGAAGAATTACAAGGACGATTCGAAACCGCAGAAGACGCTGGACCTAGTTCACCCGCAGGCCGCGACAGAGACCGGCGGCTGGCCCTTCGCGCTGGTTTTCGATGATCCGCAACTTGGAACCCTGGCCAATTCCGGACTCTACAAAATTTCAAGTGATGCTAATTCCATAGAAGCGCCCGCCGACCTTACATTCACGTGGAGTGACGGCCACCTGCAAGTCACCAAAAAATTTCACTTCGACCATTCCTACACGGTAAACGTCGAGACGACTGTCACCAACAACGGCAATCACGTCATGGCCGGGTTGGGGTGGCTGGGCGGCTTCGGCGATTTGACGGTGACAAATCCCATTCCGGTGGAGACGGTTTTCATTTTCTACAGCGAGGGTGGGAAACTGACCACCCTTCCACATAAAAAGCTCGACGGCCCGGAAAAATGGGGCAACGTCTGGCAAGGCGGCAAGGAGTTTACCGGCATTGAAGACCGCTACTTCACCGCCGCGTTCCTGCCTTCGCTGACCGACCCGACGTCGCTCCAAACCCGCTATTGGAAGGTGTTTCACAACATCAAGGTAGACGGAAAAGATCAGTCCGAGCCGGTCCCGGAGATTGCCACAGCCACCTCTGCTCAGAACCTGGCGCTTCGCGTTTTTGTCGGGCCCAAAGATTATGACGATTTGAAGGCCATGCACCCGCCGCTGCATTCGCTGGTGCAATTCGGCTATCTGGAATTCATCGCCGACCCGCTGTTTCACGGCCTGAAATGGCTGCACAAGTACATTCCGAATTATGGCTGGGCGATTGTGGTGCTCACCCTGGTCATCAATATGGTGCTCTTCCCCCTGCGCATTTCCAGTTACAAGACCACGCTGAAAATGCAGCGCGTGGCGCCGGAGATCAAGCAGATCCAGGAGCGCTACAAGAAATACAAGATGAACGACCCGCGCAAGGCCGAGATGAACAAGGAAGTGATGGCCATCTACTCGCGCGAGGGGATCAATCCGATCGGCGGGTGCTTCCAGATGTTTTTGCAGATGCCGATCTGGTTTGGACTGAACCGGGCGTTGAGCTACGCGATCGAGCTGCGCCATACGCAATGGCTGTGGATCACGGATCTGGCGTCCAAGGATCCCTATTACGTTCTTCCTGTCCTGGTGGGCATCACGATGTACCTGGTGTCGAAGATGACGCCGATGACGACCACCGATCCGCAGCAGGCGCAGATGATGAAAATCATGCCGCTCACGTTTTCCGTGATGTTTGTAGTTTTTCCGTTTTCGAGCGGCTTGGCGTTGTATATTTTGACCAGCAGCCTGGTGGGTATCGTGCAGCAGTGGTACCTGAACAGGTCGCATCCTCTTCCCGCCCCGGCCAAGCCAACGCGCGCCAAGAACTAAGGCCGCCTCATTTGCCGCGAGGAATCGTTCCCGGCCTAACGAGTGTTTTGAGACCACGATGACGAATGAACTGGTTCGCGAAGGAAAACTCGACCGCGCCGCTACGGCGGAAGCCCTGCGGGAGTTTCTGCAAAACATGCTGCGGGCAGGTGGCCTGGATCTGAAGGTTGTGGTGCGTGCAGCCGAGCCATCCGCAGGCGGCGATGAAGGCGAAGCAGAGGTGTTTGCCGATCTCGACGGCAAGGACAAGGAAATTCTGCTGGCTCGCGGCGGCGAAGTGCTGAAGGCGCTGGAGCACCTGGCGTTTCGCGCGCTTCGGCTGGAGCCGACGTTTCACGAGAAGATTCATCTGGATTGCGCGGGTTACCGGGCTCTGCGCTTTGAAGAGTTGCGGATGACCGCGCGGGTGGCGGCGGAACGTGTGCAGTCTTCCCGGCAGCCGTTCCAGTTGAATCCCATGTCGTCACGGGAACGGCGGATTGTGCATCTTGCGTTGAAGGATTTTCCTGGCGTGCGCACCGAAAGCATCGGCACGGGAGAAGAGCGCCAGGTGGTGATTCACCCGGCGAAGAAGTAGCGGAACCTTTTGGGTGCGGAGGCGGAGCCTCCGCTTTTACCGATTGAGTTTCGCCTCTTCTGTTCCGATTGCAACCGGGGGTACGTCTCAAAAGCGAGAGCTTCGCTCTCGCACTCAAAATAGGACCTGCCTACTTTTTGACCCAGCCTTGAGATAGAACTTCTCCGTCGGCGGAGAAACGAACGCGATATTCGAACGATGGCGGCCGGTCGCGCCGTAGCTGCGGAAAACGCGCATCGAGAAATTCCACGACTGCTTCGGAACCCTCTTTGTGAAACCGGGTGACCGGAAACCGCGCAAACCAGAAAAACTTTTGCACCTCGGGCAAAGTGCGGGCTTTTTCGATGAAGGGGTTCGCGGGCGCATCCGGGTAATAGGTATGCACGATGGCCGAATTTGAAGAAGGATCGCCGCCGGCCCCCGAGTTGGAAAAGAGCGAATCGCTGAGGTCCATGCGCACTTCGTAGACGCCACGCGGCGCTCGGATGAGACCGTCCCAATGCCAGATGGACGGTGGAAACGGAAGCGCAGCGATGGATTGCACTTCGATATTTTCTGTCGTCGCAATTTTCTGAATGCGATCGAGCGCCTGATGATGCAGATAGGCCGCAGCAGCCAGATAGGCAATCGCCAGGCCGAGGCCAGCGCGATTCCACGTCACGTATGGGAGACGGTGTCCCCATCCGCGAGCGGCCGGGAGCAGGAACAGGGCCGCGAAGAGTACTGTGGCGAGCACGACGGCGTTGTTAGAAACCGGTGCGCCGACAACTTCGGCGATGCGGGAAATGACGAACGGCATGGGGGTGAAGACGAGCCACATGACCAGGGCACGCCGACGGCTATGCTCGGGATCCTCATAAGCCCAGGCAAGCAACTGCGGGATTAGCAGAATTGCGGTGAAGCTAAAATCGACAATGAAAAGAATATCCCAGGCCGGGCGCGACCATTTATATGGGGACCAGACCATGGTGCCGAAGGTCGTGACAAGGTCGAGAAAAATGTGGCTGAGAATGCCGACAGCCCAAAGCCCACACAGCGCCAGATAGGATGGCGAGTCCCATTTGCGCCAGCGGCAAATGGCGAATGTGAGCGCGGCGAGCAGGACGGTCCAGATCGGCAGGCACAGCAACGAGTGCGTGATGCTGCGATGCCAACTGATCATCAGCATCGAATTTCGTGAAACGAAATCGCGGAGAACGTCGGAGTCTGGAAAAATTGCGCCGAGCGTGAGCGCCCAGGTGATGATGCGGCGTTTGTTTACGGGTTCTGGAGGAAAGACGTCTGATCCATTGAATACTGCTTTTGCGAGGAGCGCTCCGGCGATGCCGTGGGTGATGGTATCCATGAATAAGAAATCGCTCTGAATCAGGTAACGGAGAGCAGCGAGTCACCCTTTGGCAGGGCCCGGCCAATTTTAGCCGCCGTAATCTGGTGCCGTTGCAGAGTTTCTATTGCGGCGTCGGCAAACTCTGGCGCGATCACGATTAGAAGACCTCCAGAAGTTTGCGGATCGAAGAGCAGGGCGCGGTTTTCCTCTGGAACACTTGCTGCGAACGTGACGCAATCGCGAAGAAAATCGAGATTATTCTTCAGGCCGCCGGCGATCATGCCCTGGCTGGCCGCATCGAACGCCCCTGGAAGAACTGGGACTGCCTTATGCTGAATCTCAATCGTTACCGCAGGAATTCCCCTCTCCGGGTCACCGAGCGCCATTTCGCGGGCATGACCAAGTATGCCGAATCCGGTGACATCGGTAACCGCGTGAATTGCTTTGGAATTTGTCTCTGCAGCAAATTCATGGAGTGCCTCGGCGGCGGCACGGTTCAACTGAGACATCGAAGCAATCGCCGCGTCTACACTTGTTTTTCCTGCACGCTCTCTTTTAAGAGCGGTGGCAATCAGGCCCGTGCCGACCGGTTTCGTAAGCAGAATTATGTCATTTGTCTGGGCGCCAACATTTTTCCAAATTTTTTGTGGATGGATGGTTCCGGTCACGGAGTAGCCGAACTGGATGTCGTCGTTACGGATGGAATGGCCCCCGATGACCGTGCAGTTCGCCTCTTTCATTTTGTCGAGGCCGCCGCGAATAATCTGCTCGAGGATCGCGGGATCGCCTTTTTCCGGAAAACCGACGATGGAGAGTGCAGAGATGGGTTTGCCGCCCATGGCATAGATGTCGCTGAGCGAATTGGCCGCAGCGATTTGGCCAAAGGTGAATGGATCGTCGACGACCGGGGTAAAAAAATCCACCGTTTGCACCAGTGCAAGATCGTCGTTGATCAGATACACCCCGGCGTCGTCGTTGGTGCTGAAACCAACGAGTACGTTCGGATCAGTCGGCAGTGGTAGGCGCCGTAGTATTGAGTCCAGCGTCCCGGGACTCAGCTTGGCCGCTCAACCAGCTGCCTTGACCATGGCCGTGAGTTTCACGGAGTCG
>Ga0210410_10001470_pt1 | contig 22175 bp, 23 predicted proteins | sample IncBWC4MmetaG_FD_161058 | JGI IMG/M metagenome (GOLD analysis project Ga0210410, IMG submission 161058) | Forest soil microbial communities from Barre Woods Harvard Forest LTER site, Petersham, Massachusetts, United States - Inc-BW-C-4-M | ecosystem: Environmental > Terrestrial > Soil >... | reverse complement strand
CATCCCGGGCAAAAACGAGGTTGGATACTTTTATTGGGAGCAGCCGCAGAAGGCCAAAATCCGGCAGGTCTTTTCCGGTGTGGACGCCTGGGATTCCCGCCTCTTTCGCGCATCCGCCGATATTGTCTTCTGCGATGCCTGCGACCAACCGGCCGGGTTGGCGGCAGAAACTCTCCAAGCTTTCACGGTTGTTAAGCCCGGCGGTATCATCTTCCGTCATGATTACGGCAGCGCCCAAGGACCCACACTATTCTGGAATAAACTAAGCAAGGAGTTGCCGGTTCGCCACTTGGATGGCACAACCCTTCTCTGCCTTCGCGTGGCGACCCCCGAGATCTACGGGAAAATGCAGGAGATGATTTCCTCCGGCCGGTTTGCTAATTTCCAGGGAGACTGAGCCGGCACGCTGCATTTTGTGTTCTTCCCCGCCGTCGGCGGATGACGATGCTCCTGTGCGTATAAAGCGGGACAAACATGCTTGAAAAACGTATTCTCGCTCGCGAAAACTGACGCCAACCGATGAAAGTTCAATCCGAAGACTTCATTTCCGAGAATAAAGACCGTGGTCAAAGTCGGGCTAGCTTGGCGCGAGCCATCTGGCTACGGCTAATCGAAGCGTGGATTTCCGCTGTCCTCGCTACTTTTTTCCTGATTCGAGTGCTCGGATCGCATAGCGCACAGCGCCTTCTCGACCGTTTGAGGCACTCTCATCACCCATGAGAGTTCTGCCGGCAATTTTTGCAAATATGGTATTCCTGGCGGCTGCGCTGGGTTTCGGGAGGCTGCTGCGGCGTCTGTTTCCGGAAAACTTTTCGCGCCTCGATCGTATTGCACTGACTTTACTGGGAGGGCTCGGACTTCTCGGAACGATTCTGTTTTGTGTGGGCCAGGTGTGGTTTTCACGGTCCGCCATCCTTCTTGTGCTGCTTCTTGGCGCGGTATGCGGGCTTAGAGCTTTCGCAAGGATGATTCGCGATTCGCGCACGGTTTTTGCAACGCTCTCCCCGCCGATACTGCCGCTGGCGGTGATCATCAGCGTTCTTCTCGTGACCGTTGTCGGGGGCTTCGCGGAACCCACTGGTGACATGAACAGCGACGCGGTCGCTTACCATTACTACGGCCCGAAAGTTTGGCTGCGCGAGGCTGTGATTCGGCCGGTGCCGGACGAGATGCTGACTTCCTTTCCGGCGGGGGTTGAAACGCAATTTGCGGCGCTGATGTCTCTCGGCGGGCTGCGCGCTGCCGGATTGTTCTCGGTCATCAGTCTGATTTCTCTTCTGCTGATGGCTGCGAGTCTGGCAGCGCGATTGGGTCTCGACGAGCGCGGTGTGTGGTGGGTGGGGGCGCTGAGCGTAAGCATGCCAGCTTTGTACCGGGGGGCTTACGGAGGATTTATTGATGTGCTCTTCGCGGGGTTTCTGCTGGCAGCGGCGCGCGTTGCTTTTGACGCTACAGAAATTCGTCACCACGCCCTGTTCGGAATTTTTTGCGGGATTTCGATGGGATCGAAATACACGGCTCTGATCTCCTGGGTGCTGCTCGTTTTCTGTTCCCTGGTGGTTTCTCTGTTCGGGCGACGTCAGCCTGCCCAAGGACTGCTGAGGAACCTGGGAATTTCCTGCATCGTTGCCCTGGTTATCGCCGCTCCCTTTTATATTAGAAACTGGCTGCTTTTTGGATGCCCGATCTATCCTCCCCCTCCGGGATTGCTGCGAATTTTTCCCGCAACGAAGCTGCTGCCAGCCGTGTTGCTGGAGGTTCAGAAAAATGTTGTGGAGACAGGCCAGGGCATGGGCCGGAGTCTCTGGAGCTTTCTGCTTCTGCCCTTTAACCTGACGTACCACACAGCGGATTTCAGGGGCGCGGGGGGGATCGGGCTCGTTCCCTTGGCCCTTGCACCGCTTGGCGTCATTGTTTGTCGACGGGACGGATTCGCCAAGGGACTTGTGTTGTTTGCATTTCTGCAGATGAGTGCGTGGTTTGCCACGGCGCAGGTCTCACGGTACGCGATCCACGTCTATGTGCTCGGCACGATCTTCGCGGTGCTCGGCTGGCAATACGTCGCACGAGAGGGCTCCAGATATGCGCGGGCTCTCGCCGGATTGACGGTGGCATGTTCCATTCTCTACGGTCTGATCATGATTATTCCTGAGAGATTTGAGGACATGCATGCGGCGGTTTCCGCTGCCTTTGAGGATAAACGCAAACACGAGGAGACGCCTTACCTCGAAAGTTTCGACTATCTGAACAGCGAGTCTTCCGTCGCCAAAGTCTTGATTCTGGGGCCGCACGTTGCGGCGTTCTATTCCGACAAGGCTTATATCAAACCATTGGGAAGGTGGGGAGAGCAGACATTGCCGGACGCAACCAGCTTGCCGGCGGTGATGTCTCAGTTGCACGATTTGCACGTCTCCCACGTTCTGGATGTGTTCCCAGAGTACGGGCCGCTAAAGCTGCCGGAAAATCCGCAAGGCTTGACGCTTGTCTTTCAGCGAAAAGACCAGAGAATCTATCGCGTCGATTAGGCGCGCGGCGAGCTAGTGGCTGGCCTTATGTTGGACGGCTTTGCGCGTGGCGTCGAGCGTGAAGGTCAGAGTTTCCTTGGGAATGCCGGTAACGAAGGGGCCGATCAGCCAGCCCAGTCCGGTGGGGATGTCCCGGGTAAGGGAGGCCACTTCGCTCTGGACGTAGACGCCGCCGTCGCGTTCTTCCATGCGCCACCAAGTTTCCATGCGCCAGAGAAATCCGTCGTCATCGGCCGGCGGTTTTTCGCGCTCATCGCTCTTTCCGGCATTCTCGACTTCCGCGATGCGCACCGCGGAGCTGCGGCTGTGAGCCTGACCGGGCGCATCGCGAAAATAGTGCACGTCGTGTTCGGTGTTCAACACCACGGTAATCACCTTGTGGCGGCGAAACCTCAGAAATACTTTGAAATGATCGCCGTCGCGGGATTCCATTTTTGAACGCTCGACGTCGGGGGCGTAATATTCCGCGTGACGATCGTAATCCTCCAGGACGGCAAGGACCTCGTCCAGCTTCGCGCCAGGAATGAATATTACGCCGGTCCAATGATGGATCAGTCCACCGGGACAGCGGATGGGTTCGCCGTTTTCGCGCGTTTCCAGTTTCTGCATTTTCACTTCGCCGCGTTTCAGCGCGGCGTATGCGCCGGTGCGTTCGGCTTCCGGCAAGTCATCGATCCACAGCAGGCGGCTTCCGCGCGCTAACTCGGCGGCATTGCGGGATTCCGTCAGCTCGACGTAGCGATGGAAGGCTTGTGCGGTCTCTTTCTTTAACTGCGCGGCCGCGGGTTCGCCGGCGGGCGAGGATTGCGCTGCAAATCCCAGTAAGACCAACGACAGAAGGAGGCGCGCAGCGGTTCTCTCAAATCTGTCGGCAGAAACCATCAGGTGTCGGGCCCTTCGTTCAACCAAGCGTTCGTACCCCTTCAGCAAATCGTTTGTTTCCATGAACTTTGCGACCGTCAAGCACGACGGCTGCAGAGTGGGATGCACACGGGGTGCCGAATGTTCCATAGCGGTTTGGATGAAAATGGCTGGCGGGTCGCGGTGTAGAAATCGACCGCCAGCCACGTAGAGGGAAGTAGAAAAACCCAAAGAAACTGGCGGGTTGGGTAGCTCGCACACGACCCCTTGCGGAGCCGCTGTCCCCGCGCGGCCCCCAACCCGTTCTATGGAAATTACGCGTCGGACTTGTAACGCTCAATGGGCCAGGAGAGCCACTGGATGGGGTACCCGGGTCGTAGTACGCTGGCACTAGAGGTTCTCGAGGTCTGCGCGCTATCCCTAAGTTATTCATTGCAAAAGAGTAAGATGCCCCTCCAAAAACAGAAGAAGGCCCACAATCTTGCAAATTGCGAGCCTTCGCTGCCTCTGAGTTTGAAGACTACATCGATTGTCAGTAGCCGGAAGAGGAGCCGCCTTCGGCTCCGCCAATCTCGGGACAGCCGCTGAACTCCCGGAAAGACTCGCGGCCTTTGAGCAGATCGCTGGCGTTTTTGCGCTTCACTAAGAGCACGCGCTGAAAGGAAGTGGCATTTCCATCCTTCGATTGCTGTGCGAAGCAGACAAAAATGCCGGAATCGCTCTGCTGCAGAACCCTGAGAGTGTAACGTGCTCCCCCATTGGGGCTTTCGACGACGGATTCATCGTCCTCTGCTTTCTGGGTCACGAATCCGTAATCGCTGAAGGTTTTCTTTCCTTTTTCGTGTTTTAGCCGGAGCGCCGAAGACAAACTGGTTACATCAAGTTTTTCAACTAGGAACTCCGCAACGCGTTCTTTGGGGTATACCCCGCCATCTGCCGCCAGCGCCCAGGGCGCGCACACCAAAAGCATCAAGGTACAGAATAACTTCATGACTTCATCCTCTATTTCTGGTCTCTCTCCACCCGCGGGAGGCGGGCGCCGAACGGGTTGGATTGTCCTGATTGTCCCATGATCCTGAGTATTGTTGCGTCAATCGATGAAAGAGCGACTCTTTCACGGAATTCCGTGACACCAGGCAAGGTCTAGCCTGGCCCGTTGACTCCGCTTAGGAATCCGCCGAGGTGCCCCGTCAGCCCTATGATGGCAACGCCGAGGGCCTCGATGGGCAATCGATACGTGGGCAACAAAAGCGATACTTGCTTGCGATGCGCCCGGAAGTGGATCCACCAAACCAGCCAGATCAACACGGCCGAGGTGCAGCCCAGCACCAGATGCTGCAGCAAAATTCCCTTCAAACGCTGGCCTTCGAGCTGCCATTGCCAGGCCAGCAGGCCCGTGGCCACCACAGGAAGCGCGGCAATCGCCGCCACGACGAAGTTGTAATACGCCGCGGCGGCCAAGGCTTGCCGTTTCGTCCATTGCGCCAGAAAGTCGAACAGCACCCCGACCATGAAGAGGGCGATCGGGAAATGGATCAGCACCACGTGCTGCGCGTGCTTGGCGAGAAGCGCCGTCTTAAGGTCGAATGGATTCATGTGCCAAGCTCCCCTACTGAACGATGACTTTTCCGGTCATCTTCGGGTGGATCGAACAGAAGTAGGGATACGTTCCCGGCTTGCTGAAGGTGAAGGAAAACTTCTCGTCGGTATCCAGGACTTTGGACTTGAAGGTCTTCGCATCGTCCGTACTCACCACGGTGTGAGGAATATCATCGTGATTGATCCATGTGACCGTCGTTCCCGCGGCTACTTTCAACTCCACGGGGCCGAAGCTGAAATTGTCGATTTTGACTTCCGCGGCCGCGGGCTGCGGCGCGCTTGCTGCAAAGCTCTTTGAGCTTGCACAGAGCAGCGCCACTGTCAGCAGCGCCGAAGTTGCAAATCCCAGAACACACAAATACCGTTTCATGACTTTTTATCCTCTCGAATATCGATTTCGAACTGAACTTCTGCTGGCTGGCGGCTCTTTTGAGCTTAGGCCAGGCTGGAATCCACAACCGCGAGCGCGTGTTTGCCGTGAACGACGTTGACATCCGTTATTCCCAGCACGCTGCGAAGTTGCTCGGCCGGCACTTTCATCGGTCCTGGCGAATCCGCCTTGCCCGGCGCCGGTTGCGGGAACGCGGTAGAGCACGCGGTGTGAAAGGTCACATTGCCTTCCACCTTCTGCATCGTCTGGTGAATGTGCCCATTTAGCACGGTCACCGATCCAAACTTCTTCAGGTACGCCAGCGCCTGGGCGCTGTCTTCCGTGCCCCAACCCCATTCCGGGTACACTGACCAGAGCGGAATATGCGCGAAGACCACGATCGGCGTGCTGGACTTCAGGTGCTTCACGTCGTCTTCCATCCACTCCAGTTGTTCGTGACCCAGCGTCCCGAGGCCGCCAGCCTTCAGGTTGAGCACATTGACCAGGCCGATGAAGTGCACGCCCTTCTTGTCAAAGCTGTACCATCCTGCGCCCTTGGTCCCTTTGCCGTAGCGTTCGAGATATTGCTTGCCATCGTCGTTCAACAGGTCGTGCTCGCCGGGAACGAAGAAAACGTCCTTGGCTACTGAACCTTTGAGAATCTGGTCCACGGTGTCGAATTCTTCGGGTTTCGAAAGATGGCTGATGTCGCCGGTGTGCAGCATGAATTGCGGAGGGACGGCGAGCCCATTGACCTTGTCAATTGCAGTCTTGAGCGTAGCCACGACGTCCGGATTGGCCGCCTTGTTAAAGCCCATGTGGCTGTCGCTGATCTGTACAAAGCTCAGTTCGCCTGCCGCCTCTGCGGGGCCGATCTCGGACAATTTGCTCAGGCTATAGGAATTGAGCACGCCGCCCTTGATCACGCAAAACGCGCCTGTTCCCGCCCACGCCATGCACTTCAAAAATCCCCGGCGGTCGACTCCATCATTGTTGTGATCGTGCAGAATCTCGTCTTTTACGACTTTCTTCGACATTCTAATGTCCTCCATCTCTCTCGTTTAATTTTTTCCTCTCTCGTTGCTGCTTAAGCCATCCGCGACCTTGCGAAAGGTGCGGCGCGGGTGAGAGAGTCCAGGGAGCCCGCGCCGCCATGGGACGTGTTTCGCTTGTTCAGACTGCTTCGCCCATCGCGTTATTCCCTTTTTTCGTTCAGCGGCCATTCTTTTTTTTTCGTCACATCGGAGAGACTTGCGGGAATAAAATGGCCTGGGAGGCGGTCTCCATCCATGAGTATTTCCGGCCAGGGGAAGGGTACGGACGTGTTAGATGATCAGGACCGGCTGCGTTTCGAGCAGCTCGTGCTCCCGCATCTTGACGCCGCTTTTAATCTCGCGCGGTGGCTATTGCGCAGCCGGGCAGACTCGGAAGATGTCGCGCAGGAAGCCATGCTTCGCGCCTACCGTTTTTTCCGTGGATTTCACGGCGGCGATGCGCGCGCGTGGCTGCTGCAAATTGTGCGGAATACGTGCTATAGCTGGCTGGAGAAAAACCGCCCCGTGGAAATGATGACAGAATTCGACGAAGAACTGCACCTGCAGCCGGGCACCAATCCCGAAGCGCTCGCCATTGCCGGTGACAATCGTGACCGCCTGACGCGCGCATTGGAGACGCTGCCGCCACGTTTCCGCGAAGTGCTGGTTTTGCGTGAACTCGAGGGATGCTCGTACAAAGAGATTGCCGCCATTACGTCGGTGCCCATCGGCACGGTCATGTCCGCTCTGGCCCGCGCGCGCCATCGCTTGCAACGCGCGCTGACGCATCCCGTGTCGCAGGGGGCCAGCCATGAGCTGTGAGCTTACTCATTCCGTTCTTCACGGCTACCTTGACGGCGAACTGGACGCCGCCCGCTCGTTGGAATTCGAGCGGCATTTGGAGACTTGCCGGGAATGTATTGCGGCTCTGGAATCGCAGGAGGCTCTCCGCGCTTCGCTGCAGCGCGCTGGGCTTTACGAGCGTGCGCCCGCTTCGCTGCGCGAAAAGGTGCGCCGTGATCTAAACGCCGCTTCGATGGCAGTGATTCCGCCCCGTCGTTTGCCGGTGCGATGGCTGGCGCTGGCCGCCGCGATGCTGCTTGTCGCCGTCGCAGGGTGGAAGATTTTTCCGGTGTTGGAGCGTGGCAATTACGAAACGGCGATGGCCTCGGAAATTGTCGACGCGCATCTGCGCTCGCTACAGCCGGGGCATTTGACGGATGTGACCTCCATGGACCAGCACACCGTAAAGCCGTGGTTTGATGGCAAGCTGGATTTCGCTCCGCCGGTTCGCGATTTTGCAGACGCGGGGTTTCCCCTGATCGGTGGACGCATCGATGCTTTCCGCGGGCGCACCGTGGCAGCACTCGTTTATGGACGGCGGAAGCATGTCATCAATGTTTTTATCTGGCCCACCAAGGAGACGGACAGCGCTCCGCGCTCCGGCGGGCAACTCGGCTATCAATGGATTGACTGGCGGAAGGGCGGCATGGAGATGTGCGCGGTTTCCGATGTTTCGCCTGCTGATCTCGATGCGCTGCAGCACTTGATCAGCGAATAGTACGCGCCTGGGGTGATCCAACGCCCCGTCCATCTTCGCAAGACGGCGAAGATTCGTTTTCATACCATTCGCGGGATAAGCTTACTTTTTCGGTGGATCAATCGCGTCAGGCTTGGGCATCTCCTTTGCGTAAATCAGCTGGAGGGTTACGAACTGGGTTTTTCCCGAACGGACCATCACATTCTTCTCCCACTCCGAGAAGATCCCTTTTGCTGACGCCCGCAGATCATAGTTATCCGTTTTTAGTTTAGCTATGCTGAAGTGCCCTTTGCTGTCCGTATGCACGATGTGCGGGGCTGTTCCGCCACCCGATTGATAGGTGACGGTCGCATGGGCAACCGGCTTGTCGTTGGGGCCGAGTACCACGCCACTCAATATTCCCGCTCCGCGTTGGGGCAGGGCTACGGCGCTGTGCACGGCCATCAGCGCCCCCAAAAATACCGCCATCAAAACCAGTCTGTGCTTCATCCCGCCCTTCGCTTTCTGCTCGGCACACGTTCTGCGCTGTCAGCTACTTCTTATCTCCGTCAGTTTAGACCGCGAGGTTGCCAAATTTGATTCCGATGATAAAGGTGTGCCGCAGGTGAAACCTGCCTGCTGGTACAGGGGGAGCAATTTGCCCGAGACGACTTGCGTCGCGCGGTCTCCTCGGAATGTGGGCGGCGCCCGCTGCGGCGAGCACGGAATCTTGAGAGCAAAAGAGTTTGTCAAAGCGTCGCTTCGAGGTCCAGGCCTTCGATCATTTTTTCCAGTTCGTCGTTGGCTTTGTCTCGCTGCGCCTCGGTGTCCTGGATCTTTTTTCGTAACGAATCAAGCTGAGTTTCCTGTTCGTCGAGCTGCTTGGTGTAGCGCTGCAGGAGCGCTTTTTCTTCCGCGCTGCCGCGCAGGGCTTTCATGTTTTCGCGCAGGCGCCCTTGGTCCTCCACGATGCGGTCGATGTCTTTTTGGCGGTTTTCCATTTCTTCTTCGAGCTTGGCCACCACAGATTTTTGCGCGGTGATTTTGCCCAGGGCTTGCGCCATCTCCGGCGTGATGGTTCCGTTTTTCACGAACACGGCGATGTTGTCCTCCCCGAGAGTGGAAAGTGCGTAGGTTGAAGCCAGGATGCGCGCTTCCTCGACCGGCAGGGACGCGGTCGCCTTGGAAGGAACTTCCATCTTGAACCGGTAGGTGCTCGGAGCTTTCTCTTCCGGCTCCTTCGCGCCCTTCGCCAGCTTCCATTCCGGGCGCGCCGGATGCTCGATCACCAGTGTGCGGGTTCCTTCGTCCTGGTTGCGCACGGTATAGAGCGTCCGCTCGTGCAACTCGCTCAACTGCGTCAGTGTTCCTTTCGAGATTTTGACGCGCGTGACGTGCTGCGGCTGGCTATTGGTTTGCGCCTCAACGAGCAGTCCGAGGTCGGTCGCAAACGACAAGAGTCTCCGCTCTCCCGGCTTGATCGAGTCGGTCAGACCTTCCCCAGCGAAGACTTCGTTTTCCAGCACGCTGAAGCTCCCGCCGTCCAGCGTTAGACCGCTAGTATTTTTCAGCCACAAGCCGCGCAATGGCCGGCCCGAACCGGAAGTTCCGCTCCAGATGGAAATTTTCTCCGCCTCCATTTCCGTTTGCGCAATCGGAACCAGCGCCGACTGATTCTTTTTCAGCGTCACCCGGTCTTTCAGTTTGTATTCGAACAGATCGCCCAATTCCCGCCCGCTCGCGGCGGCCTCGCTCATTTCGCGCGCCGCTTCCAGACTTGCCGGAGATGGTGGCGGTGGCGGCCCGAATCCACCACCAGCCCCGCCGGCAACTCCGGGCGCTAGAGCCGCGAGGCTATAAATGTTTCGGCTATTGACCCCAAACCCATTCACGTGTGCCCGCTTCGCCACAGGGCTTAAGTTGCCATTCACGGATGCAATCTGCGATTGGGCGGTCTCTAAAGTCGGCGAGCTTGCCGTCACCGTTACTGTCTGGGAGCTCGCTCCCAACTCCAGCTTTGCGTTGAGCTGGTTTTCTCCCGGTGCAACGTTCACTTGCGACACGCTGAGCGCCTTGAATCCTTGAGAGAGCGCGAGCTCTTTGTACACCCCAGGGGCCAATGACGAAAGGGAATACTGCCCGTTGCTGTCCGAAGTCGTTTGCGCCACCACACCGCCGTTTTCGTCCTGGAGTTGCACGATTGCTCCCGCGATCGCGGCGCCGGCGGGATCCGTCACCACACCGCTCAACCGTCCATTGCCGCTCGAAAGTGTCCCCATATGCGTTTGCGGAGAAAGCTGAACGCTCTCCGGCAGCGGCACGACTGGTCGCCGACCGTAAAACGGCTCCGACAGTTGCTGAATGAACGAATGCGGCGCGCCCGCCACCAGCGACAGCTCCACGTTGTCCCAATCCTCGCCCACCGTGTTGTCCACGATGGCCCATCCTTGGAGAAGCGGCTTCTTCTCCGGCTTCGTTGGCAACACGATGCGGTAGGTAGTCTTCCAGATGGGCACTTCGCTGATGTAACTCACGTAGAGATTCCGCTCGCCCGTTCCCGTCGTGGAAATCGTGATGCGACGAACATCCTGATCTCGCGAAGACGCAATGAGGCTGAGATAGCGGCTAACCTCGACTTGCAGGTCCTTTTCAGCAATGCGCACGCTCGTAGTAGAATTCAAATCCACGCTGCGCACTTCGCCGCCATCCGTGACGAGCGAAATTTCGTCCGTCTCCACCGTCCACCCGGGCCCCGCGCCTGTGCGCGTCTTTCTCTCCACGCTCAACAGCTTCCCGGTCAGCGCTGGCCCAGTCCCGCTACGGACTTCGATTCGCGAGCCGCGCAGCGCACCAAGAAATTCCGACATGGTCGGTTTCTCTCCCAGCGCCAGCCGCAGAGTCGCCAGCCTGCGCGCCAGCGGCGCTTCCGAGTTGTAATCCACACCAGTAATGCGTCCGCCCGCGAGGTCCAGCACCGTCAGCGATTTCAGCACGTCGTTCAGTTGCGCGCTGGTGAAGTCGATGTGCACATCCTGGTTCCCGCGCACCCGTCCCAGATGCTCGAAGTAGCCCACGCCGTTTTTGTAAAGCACCACCCGGCGCACGGGCAGCTTGGCCGCTGCTTCACTGCCTCCGCCCGTCGTATCGCTGTGGGCGTCGCTGCGAGTTTTACGCGCCGTTGCGGCCGTTGGCGATTTTTTCGGTGCGGCCGGCTTTTCCTGGGCGCAACTTAGGCTCACAACGAATGAAGACGCGCATAGCAGTTGTAGGACTCGCTTCATAACCCCCCCGTCGCCAATGAAGTACGGACTTGTCCATCGAGATGCGCATTGTGGCACGCGTGTTGTCTTCTCTTTGCATAATTGTTTCATGTGACACAAAAATTCTCTTCTCCGGAAGATCCCCTAGGTGCACTCCTTTCCGCTTGTGTGGAATACTAAGTGTTTACTTTTGACGAGGAGTTCCGATGCCACGCTATCTTACGCAGCATACACTCGCATGCCTGACGCGCCAGGGGGCCGAAGCACTAGCGCAACGCATGCAGGGAGGCGGTCCTGCCCGCGCCGAGCGCGTCTACGTGAACATGCTGGAAGGAAAGATGTTCGCCGAATTTAGCGCGGACTCCAGGGAAACTCTGGAATCGTGGCTCAAGACCGAGGGAATGCATTACGATTGGGCCGTGCGCATCGAATGGGAAACGCAAGACGGCAAGCTGCAACCGGTGGGTTGAGCCGCTGTAACATAAACAAAATAAGGTATTTATTATAATTCATGGGAACCAACAGGCCCTCACTAATCTCGATAAATTAGAGGGTGATTTGCATAGCCCTCTGCGCTACTCTTTTTGAACCATCTCAAGCGAAGGGAAGAACACCATGTCCGATTATGTGCACCCGGAAGTACTTGTATCCACCGAATGGGTGGCCGTTCACGCTAAAGATTCCGGTCTCAGGGTCGTCGAGGTTGACGTCGACACCACCGGCTACGATCAAGGCCACATCGACGGCGCGATTTCCTGGAACTGGCAGACCGAACTCCAAGATGCCATTCGCCGCGACCTCGCCCAGCCGCAGGCCTTCGAGGAATTGCTCGGCAAAGCCGGCATCTCGCCGGACACTACCATCGTTCTCTACGGCGACAACAACAATTGGTTTGCCGCCTGGGCCTTCTGGCAACTGAAATACTACGGCCACGAAAAAGTTCTCATTATGAACGGCGGCCGCAAGAAGTGGCTCGAAGAGAAGCGCCCCATCACCACGAACAAACCCGCTGTTGCCGCAACCACGTACAAGGTAAAAGCTGCGAACGCGTCCATCCGCGCGAAACGCGACGATGTTTTCGCCGCCCTCGAGAAAAAGTCCGGCGCGCAACTCGTCGACGTTCGCTCGGTCGATGAATTCACTGGCAAGATCATCGCACCTCCCGGCATGAGCGAAACGGCGCAACGCGCGGGACACATCCCCGGCGCGGCGAACATTCCCTGGGCGCAAGCCGTGAACGAAGACGGCACGTTCAAGAGCGTCGAGGCGCTGAAGCAGCTCTACGGCGCGAAAGGCATCACCGGCGACAAGGAAGTGATCGCCTACTGCCGCATCGGCGAGCGCAGCTCGCACACCTGGTTTGTCCTGAAATATCTCCTTGGCATCAAGGATGTACGCAATTACGACGGATCCTGGACCGAATGGGGCAACCTGATCGGCGCCCCGATCGAAAAAGACGTCTCCGTTGCCGCCGCAAAGTAGTTTTCGCTAAATGCCGTTTTCCTGGTAGAGGCACGGAGTCAAAATGAAGCGGCCGGGTTTTCGCCCGGCCGTGGTCGCAACTTTAGTCTGCATGAGCCAGCCTACGCAAGGCCTGCTTTCGAGAGGGGCAGTTCCCGCACACGCTTTCCTGTGGCCGCGAAAATCGCGTTGCACAGTGCCGGAGCGAAGGCCGGCAAGCCCGGCTCGCCAATCCCACCCGGAGGCGCATCGCTTTCCACGATGTGCACGTGGGTTTCGCGCGGCGCGGTATTCATGCGCGCCACCTGGAAATCGTTAAAATTGGATTGATCGATGGCGCCGTTGGTCGCGGTGATCTCGCCGTAGAACGCGATGCTGGTGCCCATCACCGCGGCGCCCTCGAACTGATTTTTAACCATTTCCGGGTTCACGACCGTGCCAGCGTCGAGGGCGGTGTCGACGCGGTGAATTTTTACCTGGCCGGCATCATTTACTTCCGCTTGCACGACGGTCGCGACGTAGGTGAGAAAACTCCGGTGAATCGCCGATCCCATGCCGAAACCGTTGCCCGATTTTTTCTTGCCCCACCCGGCCTGCTCCGCGGCGAGCTGCAAGACGCGGCGGAATCGCGCGGTGTCGATGGGATAAAGCGCGTAGTCTCCGTCGTAATTCGTGTAGTCTTTGGGCAACTCTTCTTTGGGAATAATGCGATCCGGCCCGAGAAGTTGCAGCGTGTAGTCCAGCGGATCTTTTCCGGCTGCGTGCGCGAGTTCATCCGAAAAAGATTGGATGCCGAACGCATGATAGATATTTGCGACCGAACGCAGCCAGCCGATGCGCACGTGCGCCGTGGCCGGTCCGTTTTCGGAGCGATGATTCGGAATGGCGAAGGGCAAATCGCTGAAGCCCAAGCCAAGTTCGTCCGGCGACGAATAGACCGCGCTCGCATCAAACGTCGATCCGATGGGAGGGAAGACCGTGCGTTGCAGCCATGCGGTGGGCTTGCCATCCTGGCCCAGCGCCGCCTTCATAAACATGGCGGACACGGAGTGGTACGCATCGAACTTGATGTCGTCCTCGCGGCTCCAGACGACCTTGACGGGCTTGCCTGTTTTTTTCGAGAGGACCGCGGCTTCCACCGCAAAATCTGGAAATGATTTGCGGCCGAACGCCCCGCCGAGCAGCGTGACGTTGACCGTGACGTCTTCCTTCTTCAAGCCAACGGCAGCCGCAATCGCGTCCCGAGCGCCCTGCGGATTTTGCGTCGGTGCCCAGGCTTCTACTTTTCCATCTCTATAAACCGCCAATGCCGCTGGCGGTTCCATCGAAGCGTGCGCCAGCAGCGGAGCATAATACTCGGCTTCAACAACTTTCCCGCCTTTTGCAAATGCGGCGTCCACGTTGCCGATTTCGCGAACTACTTTTCCAGGCTTGCGCGCCGCCTCTTGCAATTCCTTCTTGTAAGCGTCCGAGTTGTATACGCCGTGTGGACTCTTCTCCCACTGGATTTGCAGCTTTTTCTTTCCCTGCATGGCCGTCCAGGTGTTATCGGCCAGTACGGCCACGCCGCCTAGCGCCTGAAATCCGTGCGGTGGTTTGAACGTGTCGATGGTCGCGGTCTGCTTCACTCCCGCAACGGCCAGCGCGGCTTTGTCATCCAACGATTTTACTGTGCTGCCGAGGACGGGAGGATGCGCTACGCTGGCGTAAAGCATTCCATCCATCCGTGCATCTTGTCCGAACTTGCCTTTTCCCGTACACAAGTCCCTCAAGTCGTAGCTCGCCGCGGGTTTTCCGATGTAGCGCCACTCGCTGCGCGGTTTCAGTTGCAGCTCTTCTTTTTTTGGCACATCGAGTTTTGCGGCGGCCACAGTCAGTTCTCCGTAGCCCAACTTCTTGCCAGAGGTTTTGTGCACCACAACATGTAATTCTGTTTTGCATTCCGTCGGTGCGACGCCCCACTGCTGCGCCGCTGCGCGGACGAGCATCAGCCGCGCGGTCGCTCCCGCTTCGCGCAGTGGAGTAAAGAAGCTGACGACGGAATGCGAGCCATCCGTATCCTGATCGCCGTATTTTTCATCTCCGATGGCTTGGACTACTTTTACGCGCGTCCAGTCGGCGTCCAACTCGTCGGCGACGATGCGGGGCAGCGAAGTGCGCACGCCGTTCCCCATTTCGGAGCGGTGCGCGATGATATATGCCGTTCCGTCCGTGTCGATGGCCAGGTACACGCTCGGTTGGAGGGGCGCATTCGCCATCGGCGAAATCGCATTTGCGGCGGCGCGGCTCTCCGCGAAAAGTTCGTCAGGCATTATGCGGACGCCCAATAGGAGCGCGCCCGTGCTAAGCATGCCTTTAAGAAAATCCCTGCGTTGCGCGTTTTCGATGTGGATCATGCCGCCCCCTGCATTCCTAAACGAAAATCGATGAAAAACCGTCTACTGCACGGTTCCATCGTACCGCCAATCTTGTTTCTTGCAAGCCTGGGAACGGGCCTAGCAGGCAGCCTGCAAAAGGGATCGAAAACTTCCGTCCAGGGAGCGAAAGCCTCTTTCTGTTTTCCCGAACCGAAGTACAATCGGAATCACGAAAATGCCAGCGATCATGTCTACAGAGTTCATGCGGCGCGCCATTGCGTTGGCGCTGGAGAACGTTCGCTCCGGCAGGGGCGGACCTTTCGCGGCCATCGTGGCGAAAGATGGACGAATCATCGCCGAAGGCACGAACCGCGTTACCGCGACGAACGATCCCACAGCGCACGCCGAAGTTGTCGCTATTCGCGAAGCGTGCCGCGCGCTCGGCGATTTTCAACTGGCCGGCTGCGATCTTTATACCACTTGCGAGCCGTGTCCGATGTGTCTCGGAGCCATCTACTGGGCGCGTCCCGCGCGGGTATTTTGCGCGAGTACCGCGGCTGACGCGGCTGCGGCGGGATTCGACGACGCGTTTATCTACGATGAGCTGAAGAAATCTCCCGACGCGCGGCGCATCCCCATGGCGCAACTCCTGCGCGAAGAATCGCTGGAGATTTTCTCGGCGTGGAAACAACAAGAAAAGAAGATGCCTTACTAAGAGCAGCGACTACGCACGTCTATCCTTCCGGCCACGCCCCCAGCGCGCGCCGCAGGTTTACAAGCTGACCGAGATGATAGGCATTGTGATCGGCAAGGAGCAGCGCTTCGCGCAGAATCGTTTGTCTCTGGCCGTGGGGAATTCTCGCACATAAATCCGTCCTCGGATTGGCCACCAGGCGGGCCATATCCCGCAAATCGCGCTGAAATTCCTTGACACTTTTGTCCCACGCGGCATCGTTGGGCGGCCCGGGAGTTTTCGGCCAGTAGCCCTCGGGAAAATCGGGCGAGACGTGTTTGGGATTGCGGCTGAATTCGAGGATGTCCCATTGCGCGAGACGGACGTGCTCGAGCAATTGCCAGCCGGTGTGCGGCATACCCTTGGCATAGGTTCCGCGCTTGCGCTCGGGGAACTCGTCGATGGCGTCCATGAAATGCACGTGGGCTCCGCCGCCTTTGAGCAAGTACACCAAATGCTCCCGCAGAGCCGCGTCGCGACTTGTAACTTTCACTCTTGTTTTACGTTTTGATTTTTTCTTCACCCCGGTTTCCTACCTCTCTGAGACCAGCACTTGCTGCGGCATTTCTGGCACCGGATGGAGAGATGTTTTTCCGAAGCCTGCATTCGCGAACATCTTCTCATATTCCGAAAACGTGTAGGCGTCTCCGGCGTCCGTCCCGGCCAACATGATCAAGCTGAAGGCAGCGGTCGTCGACGGTGTGACGCGGTCTTCATTGGGCACGAATTCCAAGGTGATAGCTTTGCCGCCGTGTTTGAGCGCCGCGTGCACGCGGTGCATCAGCTTTTCGCAAGTGGGAACATCGAAATGATGAAAGATGTTGGTCAGCAGCACGAAATCGTAGTCCGCGCCGAGATCGGTCTCGAACGCACTTCCCGGCCTGGTGCTGAAGCGGTCGGTGACACCAAACGTTGCGGCGTTTTCCTGCGCGACTTCTAGTACGTGCGGCCAGTCCAGGGCGACGATTTGCGCGTTGGGATTGTGCTTGGCAATAGTGATGCCGTACATGCCGTGCCCTGCGGCGATGTCCAGCACTTTGCAGGGTTTTCCCGCGGCCGCGCCGGTGAGGCCTGCGATGAACTCGGCGGACGGCTTGGTGAGCGGCGCCATGGAGCGGGCGAAATTGATCCACAGTTCATCATTCGATTTGGTGTTGTCACCGTGATCGCCTGCGGTGCCGCCTTTACGAACAGCTTGAGTCAATGCCGCAAAATTTCTTTTGTTCATCTCATTGCCGAGAAAATTGGCCATCGGCGCGAGGCACGCGGGAGAACGCCGGTCGAGAAAGATGGCTGATTCCTGACTAAGGGCGTACCGGCCGGCTGCTTTCGTCAAAAATCCCTGGATCGTTAGGTAGTCACACAGAATGCGTATGCCACGTTCCGCGGCCGCGGTTTTCGCGGCGAGAGTGGTGGAGGTATTCGCGCCTTCGCCTATCGAGGTGAAAATATCCAATTCGATTGCCGTTTTCAGCGCCGCGCTCTGATGATAGGCGTTGAGGGCGTTGAAAATGTGCTCCGGAGTTGGCCGGTTTGCCGCGGTTGGCGTAGCCATGAGAAGTCTCTCCTCGGTCGGGAACAGCGTCTGCCATTCTAATACGCAGCGTCCGTCCTCGGCACAGCTTATACTCATTGCCCGAATCCCGGCGGGGCTGGCATACTTTCCCTCCCGTGAGTGGTGCGAGAGGCGCAACCGATGAAACGTGAATATCACCGCTGGTATTCTCCGCGGCTGGGAATCGAGATGGGTGTCGTGGTGTATGGCCACTGGGGCCCACCGGTGCTCGGATTTCCCACCAGTGCGGGCGACGAATGGGAGCTCGAAGGGCAGAGCATGGTGGCGGCGCTCGGGGATTTCATCGACGGCGGGAAGATCAAATTTTTCACCATCAACTCCATCAATGGGCACAGTTTTTACAATAAGGGAGCGCATCCCTTTCACCGCAGTTATGTGCAAATGGTGTTCGATAGTTACCTGCGAGAAGAGGTGGTTCCCTTCATCTGGGACAATTGCCAATCGCCGGGGATTGCGATTTCGACGATGGGAGCGTCGTTCGGCGCGTATCACGCGGCGAATTCGCTGTTTAAGCATCCCGACGTCATCAAGCGGTGCTTCGCCATGTCTGGCGTGTACGACCTGCGAAATTTCATGGACGGGCTGTACGACGACAATTTTTACTTCAATAATCCCATCGATTACCTGCAAGGACTGAGCGATCCTTGGATTTACGGGCAGCTGGCAAGTTGCGACATTCACATCTCGACGGGTACCGGTCCTTGGGAGCATCCCGGGCCTACCTACCGGCTCTCGGAGATACTGGCCGGGAAGGGAATCCGGCATTCGCTGGATGATTGGGGACCGCAGGGCGGCCACGACTGGCCGTATTGGAAGCACCAGATGCGCGAATACGTCTCCCGCCTTTTCTAGCTTTCCCAACTTGGCCAAGCAGAGCTTCCAGTTGTCGGCTTCGAGTTCGTGTATACCGAGATTGGTGTTGCCCTTTCGGTGCCAGCATCGAAGTCATTTTGCGCTGGCGGGGATTTACGGAGTGGTTGAGTTCGATGGTGCCTTAGTCTTAATGCTTGCTCCTTTCCTCAGCAAGAGCCCTGGCGCGCTTGCCAGCCTTCTTAAGGAAGTGTTCGAGGATTCGGAGCTCTTTGGGGTTAACATCGGCAAACAATCTGGCGATTTCCGCGGAATGCTTACGGAAGATTGGAACTATCAGGTCTTTACCGGTCTTTGTAAGCGCGACGATTCGTACCCTCCGATCGTCCGGGCTTTCCACCCGGCTGACCCATCCTTTTTCGAGCAAGCGATCGACCGCCACGCTGATGGACCCGGCAGTGAGGTGGACTTTCGGCCCGATTATGTTTACAGGCAGCGGCCCCTTATGCAGAAGTGCCTCAAGCACGCGGAAGTCTGTGTCGGAAATGCCCGTCTCCTCGATTCCTCTATACAGATAGTCGGAGGCCGCCTCGTGGGCTTTCCTCCAAACGAGCCAGCAATGCACTGGGTCTGAGGACGTCTTCGTCATAGCCTTCTGATGCTGAGCCTTTTCTAATTCGTTGTCCACAGAATGTATCTATATCAATATAATGCGCATCAATGTAGTAGACGCCCGGGGCCTGGAAGGCACGGGGCATTAGGAGATGAGCATGAAGATCGTTTCTACGATCGCACGATACTTGCTTGGTTTGATCTTTTTGACGTTCGGACTTAACGGGTTCCTTCACTTTATTCCCATGCCGCCGCCTACGGGCGTTGCGGCGCAGTTCTTCGGAGCCCTCTTCGTGTCCCGGTTTTACGTGGTGATTTTTCTGTTGCAGATCGTGCCCGCGGTCCTGTTGCTTGTGAATCGCTACGTGCCTTTGGCACTGACGATTCTGGGGGCCGTGATTGTCAACATACTTTGCTTTCACATTTTCATGGCGCCTGCGGGCTTGCCGCTGGCTGTGGTCGTTACGGTCTTGTGGTTTCTTACGACTTGGAGGGTGCGGTCCGCTTTTACGGGTATCCTTCAACGTTAAGAAAGCACTGGCGGAAATAACGCCAAGCCGAGAGGAGACAAGCCCATGTCATACAGCATAGCGACGTTGCTGATCCGCAATCTTCGCGACGTCTTCGGTGAAAACGATCCCACGCGCCGGCGCGCGGCCATCGATGAGATCTACACCGAAGATTGCGTGTTCTTCGATCCCAACAAGGGAGTCTACCGTGGCCGGGACCAGATCGACAGCATCGCGGGCGCGATCAAGGCTACTCACCCAGACTTTCGATATCAGCCAATTTCCGAGCCCGCGGAATCGGGCGATGGCGGGCTGGTCCGATGGGTATCAGGCCGCCCTGGTGAGGCGCCGGCTTACGCGGGGACTGATTTCATCGTTGCCCGGGACGGCCGGATTGCCGCCCTTTATCTCTTTTTCGACAAGCTACCCTGAGATGGACTCTACAGTCGCGGCACACGCGCGAGAGCATCGTGAAGGTGTGCGCGACTGGCTCGACGGATGGACTCTAGAACGAATGGCACAACCGATCTAAGTTATGGATTGCATTGGGCGAAAATCGGGTTGGGAAACGGCTTCTAGATTTTCGCACTCACCAAATGACCGAGGCCCCCAGTAACGGCTAACCCGTCGTCACGGTCTTTGAAGTAGCGGGAGTTTATTTCAATGGCGTCCAAGTCTTCCAATTGGCGAAACCCGCTACGGTGAAGCTCGACGGCGAGTTGCCTTGGATCAAAGAAAGTTTGAAGGGGCTCGCCGGCGGCGGCCACGCGGCGCGCCAGAGCGTCGAGCGCCAACTGACCGTCTTCACTCAGCGAGGAACGTGGAATGGCGTAGTCGAAAACGACGCCGCCACATGGCGGCGTCATGGCGATGAAACGGAAGGTGGACATTACGGCGTCGCGAGTGAGGTAGGGGGTCACACCCAGCCAGGAGAAGAAGGTTATTTTTTGGAAGTCGAAGCCCGCTTGCGCCAGGCCATCTGCAAGCGTCCGATGTTCAAAGTCCACGGGAGCGTAAATCACCGAGGAGGGAATCGCGATGCCTGACTCCGCGAGCAAGCCCTGCTTCCAGGACTGCGTGGCAGGGTAATCGACTTCGAACACGCACAGGACGGATTCAGTGTAAGGATTGCGATAGGCGAAGGTGTCGAGTCCTGCGCCGAGAATGACGTATTGGCTGGCTCCGCGGGCGACAGCGCGTGCCAATTCGTCCTCGGCAAAGCGGCTGCGTGCCACCAAGAAGGCGCGCAGGGACCGCGCAGCGCCATCCTGAAAGTTTTCTATGGATGAGCGCAATTCCGCCGCCGCTTTGTCGCCAAGGATGCGCAGAGCGAGAGGATCGTCAAATACTTTGGGAACATCCAGAAATTGGTGAGCGGCGCGGCGCATGGCCACGCGTTGTGCGGTGGCACTGGGACGCGCTTCGATCATATGGCGGCTAAATGCAAGATAGGCGACCGCGGGGAAGAATTCAAACGCGAAAACCGCGCGAGGCCATAGAATCTATTGAGGACCGCTGAAGACCGCAGCCTGGCTACCAGGATGTGATATCATGATATCGTCCGGCAAGGAGGTCTCTATGGCGCAACTGGTGGTGCGCAACTTGGAAGAGGCGGTAAAGAAAAAGCTGCAACGCCGCGCGAAACGCAACGGGAGAAGTATGGAAGAAGAAGCGCGCGAAATCCTGCGAGACGCGACCAAGGACGAAGCAAGGAAAGTCCAGGGTCTGGGCACGAGGATCGCGGCGCGCTTCCGAAATTACGGGCTTCGCAAGGGAGAAGAACTAACGAAATTGCCTCCGATTATCCTCCAGCCGCCGAGTTTGGACGAATGATTGTCCTGGATACGAACGTACTGTCCGCCCTGATGCGCCCGGAGCCGGAACCGCAAGTGTTGCGCTGGCTCGATGCCCAACCAGAATCGTCGATCTGGACCACCACGATTACGCTGGTGGAACTTCGTTATGGATTGCAAACCATGCCGGCGGGGCGGCGCCGCGACCAAATGACGATGGAGTTCGAGGCGGTGTTACGGGAAGACATCGATGGCCGCTATTTGCCGTTCGACACTGCTGCGGCGGAACAGACAGCCGAGCTGCTGGCAAGAAGAAAAACTCGGGGCCGGCCCGTGGAGTATCGTGACACGATGATTGCGGGAATCGCGGTGGCGACACGAGCAGCGCTGGCGACGCGCAACACGGGGCACTTCGCGGATCTTTCCATAACGGTGATTAATCCGTGGCTGGTTTGAGCCTTGCTAGGTTTTTTCACAAAAATTCAGACTAGCCCACAAGAGGGCGGCTGATCAGGAGAGGCCGAGGTGATCGAGCTGGTAGCGGCCTTTTTCGATGACCTGGTCGTCGTCGATCCAGACATCGCACTGGCGGGTGAGGACGTCGACGTGCGTTCTGGATTTCCAGTCGGCGTGGGTTTGGCTGCCGTAGGGATCGCCGAAGGCGAGATGCACGCCGGGGAATTTTTCATCCTGGAGCAGAATTCCGATCATTTCCGATAGGCCGAGGTTCGTGCCGAAGGCGAGTTCGCCGACGCGGTCGCTGTTTTCGTCGGTGTGGCAATACTCCCAAAACTCCCGCTCCAGATCTTTTCGTGCGCACTCCACGGCAACGAGACGTGCGCCTTTTATGGTCAAGACCAGCGGCGTGGCCTGCAAGTCTCCATACTTGCCGTTGAAGTGGTCGCCGGCAGTGGCGTCGCAAACGAACGTGCCGTCCACTGTCGCGGGCGTGGTAAAAACTTCGCCTGCCGGCAAGTTCGACCAGTAACGCGGGCTGATTAGGCCGCTGGTCTTCACCCAATCGAGGCCGCGGTCGAAGTGCGCGGCGATTCGCGTGCCGGCTTCGGTCTTCACGGTTAGCGTTTCCGCACGCAGCATGCGCTCGCGGAGCTTATCGCTTAGACGGTCCACCATGCGGTAGTCCGCGCGCATGCCC
>Ga0210410_10001468_pt1 | contig 22210 bp, 25 predicted proteins | sample IncBWC4MmetaG_FD_161058 | JGI IMG/M metagenome (GOLD analysis project Ga0210410, IMG submission 161058) | Forest soil microbial communities from Barre Woods Harvard Forest LTER site, Petersham, Massachusetts, United States - Inc-BW-C-4-M | ecosystem: Environmental > Terrestrial > Soil >... | reverse complement strand
CAACATCGGAAGTACGGAATACAGCTGCCCAACCTCTCCCGTAACCCCTCCCGGCTGTTCCGCTTCGGGAACGGTATTTTTGGCGAATCTTAGCAGCTTTAGTGTCTTGTGTTACGGTGGATACTGTGGGTTAGACTCGGTGACGCCTGCGATCGAGCCACGAACCTTTCTGCTTCTGGCAAGCGGCCTTGCGTGGCTGTGGTTCTGGAGGAAGCGCGAGGTGATATGCGCTCTCGTATGTTGAGTACTGTCCAAGATTCAATCCGAAAAAGTCCCCTATCGGTGCTTCAATGCTTGGTGCCGGGTTGAAAGGGGCGCTATTTCCAGTCGGCCAGTATGACGTTTGCCCATTACGAGTTCGCATCTGGATCGTCAATTCATGAACATTTTCATCCCGAAGAAGAGGTCTACGAGGTGATCGAGGGCGAGCTTGAGGTGACCATCGACGGCGCAGCCCAGGTCGCCCGAGCCGGATTGGTCGCGATCGTGCCGAGTAATGTGCCCCATTCGGTCAAGGCCCTCACCGATGGGCGGGCCATCATCGTTGATTATCCGCTGAGGCGCGAATTCGATTAGGTCTGCTCGACGCCCACCTTGGGTACTAACTCCCGTGTATAACGTCGTCGGCGTTGTCAATAACTTTTTTCATGTAGATCGAACAAACCTCTAGCGCGGCGAGCCGGAGCGGGGTCAAGGGCGGTCCCGCGAAGCGGGACGTTTATCGAAGACCCTTGACACCGCGTAAGGCTCGCCAAAATTGTCATCGGACGAAGCGCAAGCTTCGTCTTACTCAGGATTCCTTTGCCGGTCTCGACCGCGGGTGACTCGATAAAGACAATCGCGAAACGCTTCAACACAGAAGGCGTAACCTCGCCGGCGCCGTATCGTGGCCAGAGGCATCCATCCTGGGCACCCTCCGCTATCTACGTCATGCTGCACAACGACCGGTATCGCGGCATTGTTGTTTGGAATCGGACGCGCAAGTTGCGTGACCCACGAACAGGCCGACGTGTTCAACGTCTCCGGCCGCAATCCGAATGGAAGATCCAAGAGGCACCGCACTTGCGGATAGTCAGCGAGCAGGTGTGGCAGGCTGTGCAGAGCCGCTTGTCCAGCGTGAAGACCGCATTTGCGAACGGTGAGGCAAAGGGCCTCTGCACCCGTGCGTACTCAGCGCCCTATCTGCTTTCGGGCTTCCTGAGGTGTGGGCTCTGCGGGTCGAAAATGGTTGTGGTGTCGGGTCGCGGACAATCGGGCCGAGCAAGGTACGGCTGTCCGCTGAGGCACGCGCGCGGAATTTGCGATAACCGCTTGCACGTCAGGCAGGACCATCTCGAAAGGGAAGTGGTCACCGGTTTACAGCGCGAGGTGCTTCACGAGGATGCGGTGCGTTATGCCCTAGCCAAATTCAAGACCGAGCTGATGGAGCGCCTCGATAGCGCACGGTCCCATTTGACGGTGTTGCGGGAGGAGCGGGAACAGCTGAAAAACGAAATCAGCAACCTCGCGGGGGTCATCGCGACCGGGCGCCATTCACCGGCCCTTCTCGCGGAGCTGGAAAAACGAGAGCGGCGCCTGGAAGAAATCAGCGATGAGTTGCTCGCGACCGATGGTCGTGGAATCGACTCACGACTCAGGGAAATCGAGGCTTTTGTCCTGAGTGAACTGCAGAATATTCAGGGCCGACTCACCGGAGAGATTCCGAGGGCAAAGGTAGAATTGGCGAAGCACTGCACGGAAATCACACTCAAGCCAGAAGGAGACAGTTACAGCTAAGCGGAGAGTGGGATTTGCTGGGGGATGTACGTTCGGATGGTGCCGGGGGCGCGGCACAAACGGATCGCTACTTTCCCTTCACTCTTAAGGTGGCCGCATAACCCGCCGGGGCATCTCGAAGTCAATCTGTAAAATCCCAAAAAACACAATTCAGAGGAGGAAGCAGATGGATATTTTCGTTCCAATCTTGAAAGTTGACGCCAGCCGAAGAGAAGTGCATGGCGTCATGGCCGAGGAGGCGAAGGACAGGGCCAACGAAATCTTCGACTACGAAAGCTCAAAGCCTTACGTCCAGGCGTGGTCGAGAGAGATTGAAAAAACGACTGACGGTAAGAGTGCTGGCAACGTGCGCGGGCAGCACGGGAAGATCGCCGCCGGCAAGCTCGTCAGCATCAAGTTCGATGACGCCACAAAGACGATCCCGGTGGTCGCAAGGATCGTTGACAACAACGAGTGGCAGAAAGTCCAAGAAGGGGTCTACAACGGATTCAGCATTGGTGGAAGCTACGTCAAGAAGTGGGCAGACGGCGCCGCCACTCGATACACCGCGAAGCCGACTGAGGTGAGCCTAGTCGATCATCCGTGCATGTATGGGGCGACCTTTCAACTGGTCAAAGCTGACGGCGCTTTCGAGTATCGCGGCTTTGCCGGCGTGCCGTCGAGTCAATCTGATGGAATGGCCGAAGTGCGCCAGCAGATCGCCGAGCTCGGGAAGGTCGTAGAGGCGTACGTCGCTCGCCACACAGCGGCTCCGTCAGCCAGGTTTCAGCCGCAGCGCGAAGAGGCTGCGACCGTTCTGAAATGCGTGGCCGGGATGCCGGGCGGGTTAATGCTTGAATCGGACGTTGCGGACTCCGTTGAAGCATCACGCCAACACTCCGAATTCGTCACCAAGAGAGCCAACGGGGAAGCCGTGGCACAAGCCGAGCTAACGAAGGCGTTGGCGAACGGCACGCCGGTAAGGTTTCAATCGCACTCCGAACAAGGGGCATCTGCGCGTTTCCGACCGGCTGAAACAGTTGCTCCCGGCGTACAGCGGTTCCGCTCGGCGTCAGACGGAGACGCTAATTTCCACGAAACACCGGGCAACACTCTGGACGCAACTCCCAACGTGGAAAAGGCACACGGTTCCGCCGGTGAACGCCGTCAGTTCCAGCCCGGCGGTCAAACCGATTTCGGCAAGGCTGATGCCGAATGCCGGGACGCACTCACCAAAGGAAGGCCGGTGGGCAGGTAACAGTTTCAACGAATCCGCGCAGGCGCAGCGCGGCGTCGAGCAGGGAAAATCTGAAAAGAGAGAAGGAAAAAAAGAATGGGAAATCCAGCAGCAGTTCAAGCAGCATGGACGGCAGCGAAGGCGCATCTCGCCACGCTCCAAGCCAATCTCGCCACGGTCCAGGCGAACCTCGCAACACTCGAAGCGGATTGTGACACGCTTTATTCCCAGGGCGCCGGGGATGTGGTCGATTGGTTGCGGACGAACGCCAAGCAGACTCTCCAGGGATTCCAACCCCGCGTGAGCGCCGGCGGGAACACCGCGCCGCAAGTGCTCTCCGTTTGGGCAGCACAACCGGGAGCGCGCGATCTGTCGAGCGTTGACCAGCGGCCCATCGCATCAACCACCAGCGGCCAGTTCTACAACTTGTCGTAACTGAGTTTGCTGGACCTCTCGTGCCTTTTTGCGCGGCGTCACGTCCATGCCGCCGCGCTCCTTTCACCACGAAGGTTTGGCAGCGGGGAAGGTGCATCGGTCAGCGCCAACTGTCGGTGCACCTTTCACGTAACAGCGAATTGAGACGAAAAGAAAAACAGATCGGGACGTGTTAACCCCACAAGGGAGGGTTACGAAGATGCCGCAGGGGAATGCACCGCGCAGGGTGAAATCACACCAGCAAATGATTATGGCGCTTGAGCTTAGGGCCTCAGGCGCAAGTTTTCGCCAGATCGGAGAAGCGTTATCCGTTTCAAAGCCCCGCGCATTCAGAATCGTCCGCAAGGCGCTGGACGAACTGGTGCAGCATTGCTCGGAGACCGCGGAGAGGGTTCGTGTGCTGGAGCTTCATCGGCTTGATCGGTACCGGCTGGCGCTCGATTCACGCAAGTCCGATCCGCGTACAGTGGATACCCTGATCCGAATCAGCGAGCGCGTGGCGAAGTTGCACGGGCTGGACGCACCGCAGCGAATTGAGGCGAGCGGGCCGAATGGTGGGCCGATTGAAACTGAGGAAAAGCCGGACTACAGCAAACTGACACTTGAGGAAATGTTGCTACTCGAGGCGATTGAAAAGAAATCTCGTGGTATAGCGAACTGGGACGAGCATCTCCGCAGGCAGGAGGAATCCCGGCGGCTCTCCTTCCCCGGCGTCCAGCAGCCCGAGATTTGGACCGAAGGACTCACTAAATTAGGGATTCTCCCAACGGCGCGCGAGACGGTGCCAGTCGGAAGCTGAACTGCATGGCGACTCCACCCCCTTTGTCACCGTCATATTTCTCTGAATTCAGCTAAACTAACAGAATGATTAACACCATAAAAGATGTGGAAACGCGAATAGACGAATTGGTAGCTCAGGCGCAAATGGCCATGAACCGCGTGACGAGCAGCGGAGGTTCGAGCTTTCGTGCTCTTCAGGCAGAGGATTGGGCGGCTCTTCGAGCAGCAGGTTTAGCGTTTATCGAGGCGACTTTCGGCCGCGATCACAGCTATTACCAGGAATTTGACAAGCAGGCAGCTGACTCCTGGGAATCCAGTGGGAAGCATGCGAAGGGAATTCTGGTTGCGATTCAACGAGACATCAAACACGGCTGGATCGAGACCACAAAAGGACTTGTTACCGCTGAAGTCTTCGCCGATTTCTTGGAAATGGCCCAATATCTCTTGGAACAGAACTACAAAGACGCTGCTGCCGTCATGGTTGGCGGAGTGCTTGAAGAGCATTTGAGACAACTTTGCGTGGCTGCGTCAGTTCCGGTTGAAGACAGTTCGAGTGGAAGCGTGCGTCCGCGAAAGGCGGAGAGCTTGAATGCCGATCTCGTCAAAGCTGGTAAGTACACGGTTTCTGAACAGAAACAAGTAACCGCGTGGCTTGACCTTCGGAATAAGGCCGCGCACGGCAAGTATTTAGAGTATGTGAAGCAGCAGGTTGGTCTTATGCTCGACGGTGTGCGTGATTTTATTTTCAGAATTCGCCCGTAGGTAATCACTTCCGAAAATGATGCAACCGGGCGGATTCATCCTGACCGGGTTTCACTTCGATTACACACACAAATTGGTCATTCTCTCCTACTGTCTTTGCAATTTCGGCCCATCTGTTTGAGAGGAACCAAGTGCTTCCCGAGGTTCCCCATTCACCCACTCCGGCGCACGCTATCCAGGTCCTCTGCGGGAATTGGTGGGGATGAATCTTGAGAATTATCCCGTAGTCAAAGCCGGCTTGAACGCCGCAAAGCGGATTCTTGTCTGCCTTGGACACGAAGAAGCCAAGCGCTCCATCATACTCAGCCAGGTGGTTCGCGGCATTTGCAAACACATCGAGAGTCTTCAGGTTGGACATGGCCCCAAATGAGATGAAATCCAAGTCCAGCCTGTCGGCGATTGAATCGTCTGCTACGACCTTGCCAACGATTCCCCCATTGCTGAAAAGCGAAGGTCCGATGTAAGAAAGTGCACGCAACTCGCTGCCGCTCACGACCTTCTGCGCGCTGAACATCATGGTCGGTCGAGCAGGTTTAGCCAAGGGGAAATCGCTCAGTTGGGCGTTCACAGGGCGAGCAATTTGCTGGATGGCCGGATTAACCTCGAGGTTTGCATAGGCGATAGAGTATTCGTGTGCCGTGGAGCCGAAGACTCTCTTGAATCGCCTTCGCCACAGTCTCCTGGCACCATAATTCCAAGTTCCTTTGACGCCCGGAATTGCTAAGGCGCGAGCACTCCAATTGAGGATTGCAAGCCATGGACCCATCGATCACCCCGCATAGGCAAAGAGAAAGCAGTATAGCCCAGGAGACGGGTGCTCGCATTATGGTGCGGCAAAACCATTTCCTTTTGCGCGCCTGAAGCCGGCCCGCGATGCATGGTGCGTTTTCACCGACTTGCGGGGAGAGCCGAGAGTACCCTTTCGCCTACTTCGGTGCCGTAGGCCTTTTCCTTTTGCTCTCATTTATTATCTTGACAGCCATATCACGGAGAGCAACAATTCGGTACTAGGACTAAGAAAGGAGGCCTTCAATGGCCTTAATCAGCGATTTGGATCGAAGCGCGTTTGAGAATGTCTGCAAAGGCGTTCACGATTTCGATGAGAGTGAACTGGCGCGCCTTCACAAAGCGGCAGAAGAAGTAAAAGAGGTCGTGCAATCTGCAAACGACCGCCAACAGAAACGGATGCGCGCTGGGGCTTGACCCACACCCGGGGAGACCAAAACATGGCAGCTATACTTGAGAAGAACAACTTGAGCGGAAAACCTACGGTTCTTCCGGACTCCCTGACAAATTCGGAAGCATTGTCATGCACTTCTCGATCTTGCCAAGTGTCCTACACGCTTGCCTGGGGTGTTGGGGAGAACCGGATAGAGGGAAGCGAGAACGTCCTTGACGTTATGCGCCGCAAAGCTAGGGTACTCCTCGAGGAGGAGCATCCGGTTCACGGCACTGACACCTATGTTTGGGGCGGCGTCAAAAACGGATGGCTGGATCGGGAGCAAGCGAGAGCGGCAGGACTTTAGCCTCCGCAGCCGCGCAGGGCGATTCTTTTGACGGTCCTGGCACTCGCCCCCACTGTTCGCCCTATCTTCGCCCAGGGCGTTCCCTGTGCAGAAAGCTGGCCGATACGCGCAACGTCTACGACCGCGCGTGGCCTCCCGATGTGTCTCCCCTTCGCGCGGGCGTTCCGCATCCCGGCTTTCACGCGATCCCTGATGCAGTCGCGCTCGAACTCAGCGAAGGCGCCGCTCAACTGGTAGAACAGCTTTCCCATTGAAGTCGAGAAGTCCAAGCCCTCACCGAAAGAGATGAGGGCTACGTTCCATGCGCGGAAGTTCTCGAACAGCCGGACAAGGTGTTGGAGACTTCGGCCTAGACGGTCGAGGCGCCAGATCAAGATTGCCTGGAACTTCCCGCGCTGCGCGTCGGACAGCATTCGGTCTAGCTGTGGCCGGCTGTCGCACGAGCCGCTGACGCCCTCATCGCAGTATTCGCCTACGATCTCGAAGCCGCGTTGCTCTGCAAGCTGGCGAAGGTCCCGCAATTGCATCTCAACGGATTGTCCTGCGGTGGTGCTCACGCGGCAGTAGATGGCGGCTTTCATGGCCGCATCTCAACCGAGGTGTCCGCCAGAGAAAAGCGGCCAGGTTCCACAACCCCGTTGGTTCCGCGCTTCTTGGCAATGCGGCCCTCGAGTCGTTCGCATGTTGCGATCCAACCGGCAAGCTGATACTGAGCGATGGCCAGCAATTCCAAATCGCGCTGTGTGATTGTGTCTTGCGTGCGGGTCGTAATCGTGGTCTTATTTTTTGAAGCCAAGTGACACCTCCATTGTGTCTTTGGTTCTAGGGGCGGCGCGGCGTTCTAACCGCCACGCTGCTCCGTTTGTTTCTACAGCTTTCTACTCCATCGCCATAATCGTGTCAAGGGAAAAATGACAGAAGTAGTAAATAGTTACCATGTCATACACTTGTACCTGCGTTTGTCATACGCGGTCATCTCGCCTTCTTTACCTCTGGCCCGCGCCGCAGGGTGCCCTTGAATCGCTTCGCCCGCTGGATGTCAGCCTTACTCCACAGCCGAACTGACAGGTTTGCGACCTTGCCAAGCTCGGGCGTTTCGATAAATCGACCCTTAATCCAGGCCTGAAGTGTTTGCCGTGAGACGCCGATCAGCTTTGCGGCTTCTGGAGTCGTGTATTTGTTCTTATCCACAGCCTCTATCCTAGAGCGTATTTGACAGGCCTGTCAAGTATCATGTAGACTGCCCCAGGTTGGAAACGGGGGATCGATGGTTGAAACCAACTACAGGGAATTAGAGAGAAAGCGCACGCTGCAACACTACCTCACGATGTTCGTCAGACATTGGAATGGTGAGTCTGTCAAAGAGATCGCCAAGTCGCTCAAGATGGAAGCGCGGTCTGTCCAGCGCGACCTTGAGTTTATACAAAAGACTTATGGTGACGCGGGCGCGAAGCCGAAAACCTCTAAATTCGCTGGCATGGGCGAGTGGAAGATTGAAACCACATGCAGCGCGTGCGGTGCTCAGATCGCGTCCGGCAAGGACAGGTTGGTGATCGCCGCGCTGGAACTCACAAGCGAATACGATGATTTCATCACCGAGTACCGTAGGAACGGGGTTATCAGGGAGCAAGGCGGCGGTGGGATCGCCGACGTAGTTGGGCGCCATCAACTCAGACATTACTGCACACAGTGCTCAGTGAAGGAGCCTGAGTTCCTAATAAGCAATCCAGCGTTCGGTGAATCGAAGATTAAACCGGAGACTGCGCCGGCAACGAGTCAGGCGCCGCAAGATGGCCCCGGAGTTCCAGAAGCCGTTAAGATTGACCTTGCAGCCGGCGATGACCGCTCCTTCAACGAGACGTTTCCGGAACGGGCACGTAGTACTGATGCGATGGCGCGCTCGACTGATATGGCAGCTATTGGAACGCGGAGCGGATTTGGCGGTGATTCCCTTCGGGTGGATGCGAAATCCGGTGAAGCGGTTCAGAGGGCGCGGGTTTTGGAATATCTAAACGACCACCGATCCCGGTCAAAGATGCTCCCAGAGGTTAGAGAGGCCGTGAGAATGTGGGGGGAGGGTGCGCGCCAGGACCAAGTTGCTCGAAAGCTCGCCAAAGACCAATCAACTGTGTCGCGCTGGATTAAGACGGCACTCAAGCTGGCATCTGCACCGAGATGACGGTATGCACGTGAGATTTCTATTTCTTGTGAAATCAAAAGATTACGTGAAAACATCTCCCGAAAAACCATGCCTTTCGCGCATACGGCAAGTATAAGTAGAGGGCAAATCTTCCTCGAAGCCGCCTGATTCACTTAGGCGGCTTCGTCATTCTGCAATTAATTGGGACGCCCTAACAGTTGGCAGCGAAACCCGTTTGAAGTGCAAACCGTTCGGCCTTTTGGCTGAGCGGTTTTTTATTTTGGGAGGGATGTGATGGCTAATCATTCTGACATGGGCCGTCTCCGACAATTGCGTGAGTTGGCGCGGGTCACGATCATGGAAGCGGCGGCCTTGATCGGCATCTCTTACACCTCTCTGTGGAATGTAGAGCATGGCTTCAGCAAGCTCACGGATCAACAGGTGGAAGTCCTTGAATCCTTCTATGCCCCAAAATGCAGCGAACGCCTAAAGCTCATTTCTAAAGCACTCAAGTAATCGATCTTCGCGTTCCCCCGTGGAGAGCCGGGATCGTCGTGTGCGGCGCGGCGATCTTGGCACCAGGAAAACCATGACCCTCACCCTTCAGCCGTACCATACCGCGCCGATCAAGGGAGGCGCCTTGCTATGAATAACGCCTGGTTCCCGCTTTACTCCGGTGACTACGGGCGCAAAACCGCTCACCTGTCTGTCGTTGAGAATGGTGCGTATCTCCTGCTTTTGATCCACTACTACGCAACGGGCAGGCCACTGCCGAATGACAAAGTGTCGCTTTACCGGATTGCCAGGGCGCACGGAGACGATGAACGTGCCGCCGTGGATTCGGTCGTAAGCCAGTTCTTCACCTTGCAGGATGACGGTTATCACAATTCGCGGGCAGATGTTGAGTTGGGAAAGAGGGCCGAGTTTCACAACAAACTTGCCGCTGCCGGACGTAAGCGGTGGCAACAGCCAGGCATGGAGCCAGGCTCAAGCCACGCAGTAAGGGTGCCAGAGAGCCAGGCTATAGCAAGACCACAACCACAACCACAACCACAAGAAGAGAAAACCTCTAGCGCACCAAAAACCGGCGCGCGGGAGATTGGCTCAACTGAATTCCGGGTTTTTTGGGATGCCTATCCCCGCCATGAAGGGCGAAAGCCCGCGCTGAAAACGTGGATGAGGCTGAATCTTGATTCCCGGTTGGGTGAAGTTCTGGCAGGGCTGGAAGCGTGGAAGGTAAGCCGCGATCCGACATACATGCCCTACGCGCAGAGATGGCTCCATAAGGAATCTTGGAAGGACACGCCACTAGGCGGGAAACAGGAGCAAGCGAATGGACGCAACACCGTCCCTCAGAGCTTTGATGAAGCACGAAACCAAAAAACCGACGCCGCTCTCAGAAGAGTCGCTGAACACTATTCTCAAAGGCTTGGCACTGCTCGGCCGGCACTACCGACGCCAACTGGACGAACTGGAAACGCAGACCTACATGCAGGGACTCAGGGACATTGAGCCGCGGAAGTTGCAACACGCCTTCACGCGGGCGCTGGAAACCCTGAAGCGTATGCCGCTGATCGCTGATCTCCGTGAACTGGTGAACGAACGAAGCACTGAGGCGCTTATGGCGCCCCCACCGGGGAAGTATTGCGATGACTGCCGGCCTGACGGTTACATTTTGGTGACACATCCGATTCACGGCGCCTGGTACAAAGTTTGCCGGCGATGCCCGTGCCAGGCGGTGAAGGGATGACCGTGAATAGGCGAGCGAGGATTGCGGCGACAAGACGGGCAGCAGAACTTCTCAGGGAAATTATGGAGCTTGAGGAGCGGGTGGCACAACGCAGGACCGCCGTTACCAAGCGACATGCGGCGCTGATGCGCGAATTTGATAAGCACGCGCTGATAATCGAGTCTTTACCGCACCCGAATACGAGTGAGGACGCAAAAAGTCGGCTGTATCGCGAAATCAAAGCCGCTGAAGTGGTGATGCTTACCGCCATCCGCCTTACTGATCGCTTCGAGGCGGTGGCGGCGCGGAGAGACGCTCAAGCCGCGAGGCTACTTGAAGAATTGTGGCCCGTGCTGAGAGTTATCGGAGCCAGGGAGCGCGGTCGGCTAATGGCGAGTTTCAGTTTATGGCTGGAAAAAATGAAAGGGAGAAAAACAGAATGGACACGCAACTGACGACAGCAACGGAACGGGCAGCGCACCTCAGAAACGAACTCGGGGCGCTGGACGCGCAGAAAGCAAAAACGGAAGGCAAGTTGGCCGAGGAACACACCACAATTCGTCGCGCGACGTTGAAACGCGGCGAGTTGGTCGAATCCTTGATCGGCGTGAATGAAACAGTCTCACGCCGGGCGCACAAAGAGATCGACGATCTCGACTCCGTGATCCGCGTGTCCGAGCGAATGGCGGAATCTCTCCAAAAGGCGCTCGCGAAAGCCGTTCAGGAAAAAGAAGCACTTAATGCGGAACTGACCGAGGTCGACCGCGTGATCCAAGCGGAAGAACGCGCGAAGGGGCTTGAAGCATTTCGGATCAAGCTACAACAGGCGACTCGGCGCGTAGGTGAGAGTCTGGACAACGCCCGTGCAGACCTCAAGGCCCTGGCCGTTTTAGAAACGAATGCCGTTGACGTGTACGGCCTCAATGCTCAACTGATCGCCGAGCCGATCTTCGCCGACTTCTTTCAGCGCCAAGGAAATCTGGCCGGGCAGGGCTGGACCATTTTTCACACGACGCGCAACATGCAGTTCCTGATTCGCCCGATGACTCGCGCGTGATGCCGGCCCGGCAAAAGGGTATGCGGAAATAGGGGCTTGAGGATGCCTCAAGCCCTGTGCTCTCAGTGCTCCAGTTTTTCCGGCAAAACCATGTGGTTTTGCCGATGCGGTGGAGAACCATGACGACTGCCACGGTCAAAATCGGGAAGCTCACCCTTCAGTTGTCGCCGCTGAGGGGTCACGATCTGAGATTGGCGGGCGTAACGGCGCGGCGATTGGCCGCGCCAGGCAGCGATTTCTTTGAAGTTCTCGGTGAGGCTACGGGACTCATCTTCATCGCGGCGAAAGAGAATCATCCGGGGTTGTCGCTCGCCGATGTTGACGAAGGCACGCCGCAAGAAATCGTCTCTGCAGTGTTGAAACTTTCGGAATTGACGCTGGAACACCAGTGCGGTGGGGCCAGGCGTATCTAAGGAGAATGAAAATGTCAGACAGCCTCAAAATTCAAGTGATTGTCGATGGGTCGGCGGTCACCGCCGGCATGGCTAATGTCGCGTCCGCGGTTGACGCTGCCACGGCAAAGATCAAAGCGTCCTTCGGCAGTGTGGCCAATGCTCCTGAGGGAATACAGAACGCACTAATGATTCTCCGGAATCAGGCGACGATGAGCGCGGAAGCTGTGAACGTGGCCACAGCGGCGATCAATGAACTCGGGGGATCAGCAGCGGCGGCGGCTCCTGGAGTTCAGTCCGTTGGCAACGCCGCCGGCGACACCGCCGTGAAGCTGACGGCTATGGATCGCGCGATGGCGATGGCGAGCGGTCGCATGGCCGGGGCTGCCGTGGGCGCCGGAATGCTCGGCGGTTCACTGGGCCGCGTAGCAGCACAGGCCGGCGGGCTCGGCCAAGTCCTTGCCTACGCATTTCCCGTTCTCGCTGTCGGCTTGCTCGTTGACATGCTCGGAAAAGCCTATGAGAAATTGCGTGACCTCGAATTGGAAGGACTACGAAATGAGGAAGCCTGGCAGAAGATAGACAGTTCATCGGCTACGGCCCTCGAACACATTGACCAGCAGCTTGACCGGGTGGATACCAAGATCGTTGAGATCACCCGGGGGAAGCTCGCGGCGTTGCAACTCGAAATGACCCAGATCGGTGATGGCTCGGTACAGATGGCCGCGCACATGCTGACCCTGTTCGATTCAATCGGGACGCAGATCGAGAAAGAAATTCCCTTCATGGACAAGGTGAAGGACTTCTACACCTTCGTCAACTCAAACGGCCTGGTACTACCGAATCAAGGCGAACTCGCAAAGGCATTCGGCGCCGACTTGTCAAAGACGCTGGACACTCAGGGACTCGCTGCCGGGATAGAGAAGGTCGGCAATCAGATCAGGATCGTCAATCAGCAGTTGGCGGCGAATCCCGGCGACAAGCAGCTTCAGGAATATGCGGACCAGCTAATCAAGGTGTTGGCGCTTCTTGAGGCGCGACAACGGCTTGAAGGAAAAGAGAAAGACGCGAATGCGGCCGAGCAGGTCAAGGAGCGCAACGCTGAACTGGAAAAGGCCGCTGAGTTCAATGACAAGCTGATAGCTGACACGAAGCGCCTGGCCGAAGAGGACTTGAAGGCGCTCCACGCAAGGCAGGCATTGGAGAAAAAGGCCGACGAGGCGCTTAACAAGAACGATACCAGCGGTGACGATCTGCGCGACATGGAGATTCTTGCGAACGCGCAGGAGCAATACGACACGGCGCGCCTGACTGATGTGAAGAATAGCGCAGTGGCGCAGATCGAGGTCGAGCAAGAGCGTGTGAAAGAGTTGGCCCGCCTGGGCAAGGTGTCAACGGATCAGGAAGTCGCGCAACTGAACGCCCTCGAACAGCAAAAGCTGCAGGTCGAGCAAGCGTACCTGCAAAAGCGCATGGCCGAAATAGAGGCACGCTATGTCGATGACGATGCTCAGGCGTACGCGAAGGACCAAGCTGAATATTCACGGCTCCTGACGGAAAAGCAGAAGGCCGAGGATCAGTACCTCAAGAATCGCCAGAAGAACATCGACACCGCGTCCAGCACCGAGCAAAAAACCTGGACGACCCTGATGAACAAGATCAACTCGGGGTTTGACCAGTCGATTCAGGGCCTCATGCACGGCACGATGACTTTCGGCAAGGCGTTTGCCACGCAACTCGATTCGTTGCTCTCAGACTTCGTCTCCTTCCTGGCACACAAGGCTGAGAAGTGGGGTGAGGAACAGCTACTCGAATTGGCGCTGCACTCAACCTTCCTGACGAATCTCTTTGGGCTGGACACGGCGAACAATGCGGCCAAGACGGCCGAGAACGCGACGGCTGCCGCTGCACAGGTCACGCAGCAAGCCGGTGTCGCGGGCGCGGCTGCCTTCGCCAGCGTCATGGCCTCGCTGCCGTTTCCCTTGAACGTGGCAACGGCGCCGGGCGTCATGGCGGCTGCAATTTCCACGGACCTGAGTAACTTGTCTCTGGCCTCGGCTGCCGGCGGGTGGGATGTGCCCCACGACTCGCTGGCAATGGTTCACCAAAACGAAATGATCCTGCCGGCAAGCCTGTCCTCGGGCATCAAGGGCTTGATCGGCAGCGGCGGGGGCGGCCCGCAAATTAGTATCCAGATGGGTGACGTGCAAGCGATTGACGCGAAGGGCGTGCAGGACGTTCTAACAAAGCAATCGGCGCACCTGGTGAAGCTGATGCAGAAAGAGTTGCGGAGAACGAACGCGATCTAGGGCAGGGAACAGGGAAAAATGGCAGATGTTCTCAAATTCGGGCAGGGCGCACGGTCGCGGGGGGAAGAAATCCCTGCTGCGCTCCGGGAGTTTGTGGAAAAGGTGATCGTCCCGGCACTCGTCCGCGAGTGGAATGCAGAAAGAAATAATCCGAATGTCCTTGCCTCAGGCAATTGCAGTGTGGCAAGTTCAACGGCGAACGATCTGCGTTCATGCGAGGCGCTTCGATGAGCCGACTACGCTGCGCTGTCTACGCCCGTTTTTCGAGTGACCGTCAAAGCCCGACAAGCATTGACGATCAAGTCCGAAAGTGCCGTGAGCACGCGGCCCGAGAGAAATGGGAAGTTCTGGAAGGACACGTCTACGTCGATGAAGCTGTGAGCGGTGCCAGCACGGTGCGAGAGGGCTTGCAGAAGCTTCTCGCGGCGGCAAGCCACAGCGCACGCCAGTTCGATTGCATCCTGATCGACGACTCCTCTAGGCTCACGCGGCGCTTGGCCGACGCACTGAATCTCTACGAGCGCCTAGCGTTCGCTGGCGTGCGCGTGATAGCCGTGTCGCAAGGTGTAGACACGGAGAGTCCGCAAGCAGAGTTGCTGATCGGCGTGCACGGCCTGATCGACGCGGTGTACTGGCGCGAATTGGGGCAGAAGACACACCGAGGAATGCAGGGGCTTGCCCTTCGCGGCCTTCACACTGGCGGCAGGTGCTTCGGATACACGTCGGTGAAGGCTGAGGATGGCAGCGCGCGTTTGACGATCAATGAGGCAGAGGCGGAAATCATACGGCGCATCTTCAGGCTATGCGGCGAGTCGGGATATTCCCTGAAGCGGATTGCCCACACGCTGAACGCCGAGGGCGTGCCATCGCCACTACCACAAAAGGGACGTTTGAGCCGGTCGTGGTGCACCTCGTCAGTGCGTCACATGTTGCTGAATCGCAAGTACGCCGGCAAGGTGGTATGGAATACGAAGCGCAAGGTTCGAGCGCCGGGGACCGGCAAACGCGTCTACAGGCCCCGTCCAGAGTCAGAGTGGACGACGATTGAAGCGCCACATCTCAGGATCGTTTCTGACGAATTGTTTGCGACGGCGGGGCGGAGATTCGAGAGAGTCAAGCGCGTGTATGGCAGGCCGGGCAGGGAAGGCAACGGACTGATCGTCGGCCCACAGCGATACCTGTTCTCTGGATTGCTGAAGTGCTCCGAGTGCGGCGGTAGCATCACGCTCGTGAGTGGCCGGGGAAGGAACGGCGCGGATCGGTACGGGTGCTCGTTGCACTATCAGCGAGGCGAAACAGTTTGTACCAATTCGCTATTGGTAAGGCGCGATGAACTTGAAGAGAGTTTGCTTCGCGGTCTGTCTGAATCGGTTCTGCGAACTGAAGTGATCGATTTCGCCGTTGAAAAAATGCAAGAAACACTCGAGGCCGAGTTCGCTGGCATCGACATGGAGCTTGCCAGGATGCGGCAGCGAAAGCAGCAATTGGATGCCGAACTGAAGGGCCTGGTTGATGCAATCGCGGGTGGCGCGCCGTATCACAGGTTCAGCGCGGCGATTGGAGAGCGCGAGGATGAACTGCGGGCGATAACGGACAAGCTCTTAGAGCCACGGCCAGGCTCACTACGGACGAAGCTAGACGAGTTGCGAACGTTCGCGGTGTCGAGGCTTACTAAGCTTCGCGAACTCCTGGCGCACCCCGAGAGCGTAGAGAAGGCGCATGAGGCGCTTGCTGAGAGCGTTGGCAAACTGACATTAGAAGCCACAACCGAGAACGGAAAAAGAACGTATCTCGCGCATGGCAAAGTTGATTTTTTTGGTGAAGCGGAATTGGCGCATTCCGGTGGTGCCGGGGGCCAGAATCGAACTGGCTACGCCCGCCTTTTCAGGGCGGCGCTCTACCAATGAGCTACCCCGGCAACGTAACTTTTAGTAGTTTAGTGGCGGCTCTCAGTCGTGTCAATTCGCTCAAAACTCCTCCAATTCTCAGCTAGTGTAGCCGCCGCCTTCCAAGGCGGGCGCTTTTGACCTGTTATTGCACCACCACGCACTCTGTTGTGCGCACCCTGTTCACACCTTTGCCCACAACCCCGCACACACGCTAAAATAATCTCGATGGCAATCACACACCCAAAATCCACCGATCTGATCCCCCAACTCGACGCGCTCGCCAAGTCCGCCACGTCCGGCGAAGCGCTCATGAAATCCATCGTCGCCCTTCTCCACGAAAAACTCACCCGCTATAACTGGGTCGGCTTTTACATGCTCGAAAGGGAAGGAGGCGACACGCTCCTCCTTGGCCCGTTCAAAGGCACAATGACGCCCCACACCCGCATTCCCCTCAACCAGGGCATCTGCGGCGCCGCTGCGTCCAGCGGCAAAACCATCGTCGTCGACGACGTCAACTCCGACTCCCGTTATCTTGCCTGCTCTCTCGAAACCAAATCCGAAATCGTCGTCCCCGTCTTCGTCCGCGGCAAAGTCGTCGGAGAACTCGACATCGATTCCCACTTCCTCGCCGCCTTCGGTCCCGACGACCGCAAACTCTGCGAACACGCCGCCACCGTCCTCGGCAAATTCCTCGAATCTCGCTCCTGATCGGCACAACCGGTAGCACCGCCATTCCTGGCTGGCTCTTCGCCTTTGCTTAGCCTGTGGCACAGGCACTCTTGCCTGTGCTATTGGGTTCTCTTCTATGCGCTTCCTCTGTGTATTCTGCGGCTCTACGTTAGGCTTCTTCTTTTCCGTCTTAATTTAAACGCGCACACCGCCACCCGCCATCATTTCACCACCATCACTTATTTCCCTTGAAAATTCAGGCGATCCAACAAACCAAACGCTACGAACACGGCCGCTACTCTGCTCGGTCTCTTAACCAGTCACCATTCACTTTTCACCCCTGCGCGTCATCAAACTCCTTCATCCATCCCCGATCCTTCAGCATCTCGCGTGGCCTCGTCCCATCCGGCGGTCCCACAATCCCATCCTTCTCCATCAAATCAATCAAATGTGCCGCCCGCCCATACCCAATGCGCAATCTCCGCTGCAAGGTCGAAGTAGACGCCCGTCCCATCTCGCAGCAAATCCGCACCGCATCCTGGTACAAATCGTCGTCTGCATCCTCGCCGCCGGCGTTCGCTTCCCCCGCGCTTTGCGAACCACCGCCCTTCGCGCCACCACTCGCCTTCTCATCGTCGTCCTTCGGCGCCTCCAGCAGTGCTTCGTTGTATTTCGCCTGCGCCTGCTGCCTCCAGAAGTCGCACACACTCACAATCTCGTCCTCGCTCACCAGTGGCCCATGAATCCGGTGCAACCGCGCCGAACCAGCCGGCAAATAAAGCATGTCGCCCTTGCCCAGCAACGACTCCGATCCATTGGAATCCAGAATTGTCCGCGAATCCACCTTGCTGGCTACACGGAAAGAAATGCGCGCAGGGAAGTTGGCCTTAATCAACCCCGTAATCACGTCCACCGACGGCCGCTGCGTCGCCAAAATCAAGTGAATCCCAACCGCGCGCGCCATTTGCGCCAGTCGCGTGATCGATTCCTCTACATTATTTGTGTCCACCATCATCAAGTCCGCCAACTCGTCAATGATGATGATCAAATAGGGAAGCGGTTTGTGCTCGCTCTCCGCAACATTCTCAAACAAGGAAAGCGGCTGCTGCTTCTGAAACGTCCGGTTGTACTGGTCAATATTCCGCACGCCACGCTGCGCCAGCAGCTTCAGCCGGTTCTCCATCTCCCGCGTCGCATTCCGCAACACGTTCGACGCTACCTTCGGGTCCGTCACCACCGGCGCGATCAGGTGCGGAATCCCCTCGTACAAATTCAATTCCAGCCGCTTCGGGTCCACCAGCACCATCTTCACTTCGTCCGGCGTGGCCTTGTACAAAATCGACATCATCAGCGAATTGATGAAGACGCTCTTGCCCGTGCCCGTCGAACCTGCAATCAGCAAGTGCGGCATGGACGCCAGATCCGTTACCCGGATCCGCCCGTGCAAATCGCGCCCCATCGCTAGCGTCAGTTTGCTCGGGGAATTCGCAAACTCCGGCGCCTCGATAATCTCCCGCAGTGCAATCGTCTCCCGCCGGTCGTTCGGCACCTCAATCCCAATCGTCGATTTTCCCGGTATGCGCTCAATCAGGATCGACTCTGCCTGCAGCGCCAGGCACAAATCTTCCGTCAATCCGATAATCCGGCTGTACTTGATCCCCGCTTCCGGTTTGAACTCAAACGTTGTCACCACCGGGCCCGGGTTGATCTGCGTCACGCGCCCTTCCACGTCAAACTCGTGGCACTTCTCCTCAATCGCCCGCGCTCGAAACTTCAGTTCGTTTTCATCCAGCTTGTGGCTGCCCTCGCCCTCGCGCAGCAGGCTGATCGACGGCAGCTTGTAGTTCGCATTCCCCTTGGCAATCTTCGGTTCGCCCTTCTTCTCCGGGAGTGCCTTCTCTTTGTTCAGCACCATGATCGGCGGCTTGTGCTTTACGTCCTCTTCCTCGTCATCCTGTTCCGCCATCGCCACGGACTTCTTCCTCTTGAAAATGTCGCTCAAATCCTCCAGCTTGATGCCCTTGGGTTGTTCCGTATCTGCCGGAGTCTTGCCTGCGATTTGCGGAGCCACCGGCTTCCGTCCCACAATCCGCCGCTCTTCCACCGCGCGCCGCATCCGCTCCTGCTCGCGCTCTTCCCGCCAGTCCGCCCAGCGCGCCTGCACCCGCTGCAAAATTCCCATCTTCTCGATCTTTCCGATCGGCCCCTTATGGCTGCTCGCCCAGGCATGCGCCCCGCTGAACGAGAATCTCGTGGTCATGAACAGCGAGACAACCAGCAGCGCCCCGGCCACCAGGAACGCGCCCCAATAATTAAATCCACTCTGCAATCCGTGCGAAACCAGCGTCCCCAGCATTCCTCCCGGTGGCAACGCCCCACGTACGTCTGGTACAAAGTGCAACAGCGACAGCAGGGAAGGGAGCGACAACATCAGCAACACATATCCCGACAGCGTCGCCGCCTGCGAATCAATTGCCCGGCTCCGGCACCACCGGTAGCCCAGAATCCCCATCGCCACGGGAATCAGAAACGCCGCGAATCCGAATATCTGGAAGAACAGATCGGCGGAATAAGCCCCAACGGGCCCCATCCAGTTTCGCGTGATGTGATCCTCTCCGCCAGTAGCGCTCACATTGAACGCCGCATCCCGCGGAGAATACGAAATCAAGGCCAGTCCAATCAGGGCCGCCGCCACAATGCACAAAAATCCAATCAGCTCATCGAGCCGTTTATTTTCAGTAGGTGTAAGGAAGCGCACGAAGTTCTCCTCAGCAATTGGGGAAGGCTGAGTGTCACAAGCAGTCGGCGGCGCTGTAGCCCCTGCTCACGAGGAACGTCCAAATCATAGCAGACCCCGCCCCCCGCACAAGCCCATCTTCCTCATTGTTTCCAAACCCAAAATCCCTAATGTGGCACAGCCATTCCTGGCTGTGCTCTTGCATTTCTCCTCTCCGCGCCCTCTGTGGCCACTCTGCTACCTCTGCGGTAATTCTTTCTCTTTCCCCTTCAAAGCCTCCACATAAAGCCCCGCCACCCCATGCGCCACCCGCTCAGGCTTCGCATGCTCTGAATCCAAATTCGTCATCACAATCACCGTCAGACTATCGTCCACATATCGCGAAATATTCATCGTAAATCCCTGCCAAGCCCCATCATGCTCAATCAACCGGTGCCCATTCGCCTCATTCAAAAACCATCCAAACCCGTACGGATACGTCTTCCCATCCTTCAACCTCACCGGCGTCCACATCTGTTCAAAACTAGCCCGCTTCAGCAGCCTTTCCGTATACAGCGCCGCATCCCATTTCTCCAGATCCAGCACGTTCGTATACAACGCCCCATCTGCCGTGGTATTCAGCGTAGCGGAAACCCACTCCTGGTTTTTAATCTCGCCCTTCACCAATTCATATCCGCTCGACCGGTTCGGCACAATATCCGCTTCGCTGATAATCCGCGTCGAACTCATTCCCAGCGGACGAAAAATCCGCTCCTGCAGAAAATCCCCATAAAATTCCCCGGTCACCTTGTGAATCAGGAATCCCAGCAGCACATACCCCGTATTGCTGTATTTCCATTTCGTCCCCGTCTCAAAATTCAGCGGCAACTGGATCAGCTTCTGATACAACTCCGCTTCCGTATAATCTCCGCGCAGGTTGATCAGTCCTCCCGCCTTCGTGTACTCGCTGTCTGTATAATCCGTAATCCCGGAGGTGTGCGTCAGCAAATTCCGCACCGTCACGTCCTTCCAAACCTCCGGCGTCCCCGCCAGATACTTGCTCAACTTGTCGTCCAGCCCAACCTTTCCCTCTTCCACAAGCATCATCACCGCCGCAGCCGTAAACTGCTTTCCCACCGACCCCGTCTGAAACACGGTTTCCGGCTTCACCGCCACATTCAATTCCACATTCGCCAATCCATAACCCTGCCCCTTCACCACTTTCCCATCCCGCAGCACCGCCAGCGCCAACCCAGGTATCCTCTGCTCCCGCATCTCCGCCCCAACCACTGCATCCACCCGCCCATCCACATCCTGCCCAGCTTTCGCCGCACGCACCGCAAAAACGCTCAGCCCCAACACCACCAAAGCATCCACACCAACCCTCAAACGACGTCTCTCCATCGTGCCCCTCATCCTGTACTGTTCTCTGTGATCTCTGTGATCCGACCTCTGTGTCCTCAACGATCTCTGCGTTAAGCTTTTTCCCTCTACGTCATCCCATCCGCGAAGCAAAATAAAGCACCGCCACCCCCAAAATAATCCGGTAAATCGCAAACGGCGCAAATCCCCTCCGTCTCACATACCCCATAAACCACGCCACCGTTCCATACGCCACAATAAACGACACCACAAACCCAATCCCCAGCACGATCCACCCATGCGAATCAATATGCGAAACCGAAATCCCATCCCCATGCTTTCCCACCACCGACTTCAACAAGTCATAGCAGGTAGCCACCACCATCGTCGGTATCGAAAGGAAAAACGAAAACTCCAAGGCTGAAGCCCGCGACATCCCCGCCAACTGCCCCGCCGCAATCGTCGACATCGACCGCGAAGTCCCCGGAAACACCGCAGACAAAATCTGGCAAGCCCCAATCCAAACCGCCTGCCCCAAACTCATATCCTCCATATGCCAGGTCCGAATCACTCCGCCCTTGGCTCCTTCTCCCGCCTCCTCCGCCTTCGCGTTCCGTGCATCCACAAACCACATCACAATTCCGCCAATCAGCAGCGCGCTCCCAATGATGGTTAGGCTCTCCAAATGCTTCCCAATAATCTTCGTCATCAAAAATGCCGGTATCGCTGTCACCACAAACGCGATCAACACCAGGCTCAACGGATGCGTCAGCACCGTTCTGTCCCCGCGCTCGCCCTTCGGAAACGTCGCCAAAAACTTCGCAATTCGCTCGCGAAAATAAATCGGCAAGGTGAGGATCGCCCCCAGCTGAATCACAATCGTATACATCTTCCAATACGAGCTCCCCAAATCAATGTGCAGCAGCGCCTCCGAAATCCGCAAATGCGCCGTCGAACTAACCGGCAAAAACTCCGTCAACCCCTCCACCACCCCCAAAATCACACTCAACAAGTAATCGCTCACTCGGCTCTCTCCTGGTCAAAGTGTAGAGGCGGCTTTACGCCGCCATCCCGATTTGCTCTAACTTTTGTGGCACAGCCATTCCTGGCTGTGTTCTTGGCTTTCTCTCTGCGAACACTGTGTTAAGTCTTTCGTTCTCTCTCCTCACCCTGCACCACCCAACTTCTTCCTCATCTCATACGCATCAATCTTCCCCAAATAATATTTCTTCACCACCGCCTCCGTACGATATCCATGCCGCTCCCAGAACGCAATCCCGCTCTTATTCTCAACTGACGTTTCCAGCAGCACTGACTGCACCCCCTGAAACGCAAAATGCTGCTCCATCTCCCGCAGCAGCATCGTCCCCACCCCGCTCCGCCGGTACCGCTCCGCGACATCCAGCGTAATAATGTGTCCCAGCGGCGGATTCTCCTCCGCCAGAATAAATC
>Ga0210410_10001467_pt1 | contig 22228 bp, 15 predicted proteins | sample IncBWC4MmetaG_FD_161058 | JGI IMG/M metagenome (GOLD analysis project Ga0210410, IMG submission 161058) | Forest soil microbial communities from Barre Woods Harvard Forest LTER site, Petersham, Massachusetts, United States - Inc-BW-C-4-M | ecosystem: Environmental > Terrestrial > Soil >... | reverse complement strand
TGATCTTGGGAACAACGGTTTCTGGAATGCCTTCCTTGCCGAAATGAGCTAGCAATAAAAGGACGCGGGCCAGTCGCTTCTCGCTGGAGTTGAACAGTTGGTCGACCAGATCCTCTTCGTAACGGATATTGCGCGCCAGCAGATAAGCCACGAACATGTCGGAAAACGCATGTTCGCGGTGCAGGGATTGCATCATGGCCTTCTTGTCCACTCGCGTAAGCTCGCAATCTGTCATAGCGGCGGCAGAGCCCATGCGGAGGAGCTGACCTGCCAGGGCGCCCTCGCCAAAAAAATTCCGCTCACCCACAATGGCGATGGTCGCTTCCTTGCCCGCCTGCGACACCACGGTGAGACGCACTTTGCCGCTCTGAATATAGAAGACGGAATCGGCGTCGTCTCCCTGGGCGAAGATCACCTGTTTCTTGGGTACAGACAAAATCTTCCTGCCATCGCCAATCGTCGCCAGGAAGGTGTCAGGATCGAAATCACGGGTCTTTTTCGCAGCTGCAATCGGATTCATAATTTCCTGCCAATTTCGGAGAGTCTTTGGAGCGCGTCTCTCCAGTCGTTAACGTTCCTCCTTCTACACTACTGCCTTGCCAGCAATACGGGTGAACTCTTAGCAGGTTTTAGCGGAACGCGATTAGCGTAAGCGATTGATAATGCAAGTCGTAGAACTTATTCATACGCGACGGATTGCCGCCATCGGGGGGGGGGGAGGCTTCGCATAGATTTTTAGTTGCAGGATACGATTCTTTGCAGTAGGATTTCCCGCGTAGGGGTACGATACCCTACGAAGAGCAGGTTGAACATGGGACGCAACGGAAACGGAAGCGACACACACTACGCGGCGGTGAATCGGTCCGATGTTCCCCAGGGTCGCAAAGGAAAACATCGGAGGGCAGTGGCGGACATTCTAGCCGACCTTTCAAAGCTGAGCGACAAGCAAGCGGTGAAAATTCCACTGAACAGTTTGAATGGTGAGAAGATGCAGAATCTCCGGTCTGCCTTGAATCGGGTAACGCGGGAGAAAAACCTCCCCGTGCTGACGTCGAGCGACGAGAAATTCCTCTACGTGTGGCGCGCCGATCCGCCCAAGAATACCGGGGCAACCGAGTAGCAGACTGCGGCACGCTGAGGTGGCAAGGTAAAATGCCGGGTTCCCCGCCCGGCGGTTCTTGCAGATTAGTGCTGCGAAGGCCTTACCCTACCCAATGAGCCGCTTCTTTCACTGAAAAACCTGCGGTTACTTTTCCGACGCCATTAAACGCCGATCTCGATGCGGCGTGGTGCGAAGCTGGCCAGTGCCCAATTCACACTTCTCTCCCCGTTTGGCCCCGCACGTGGGACAACGCACGGCCAGAGCCGGGTCCTTCTTGGCACTCATATCCATATAATGCGCCGTTGTCTCTCCGCGGACTGGTCAATAGTGACCACTCCGCGAGTTCCATTTGCTCAACACACTCAACATAAGATTGAGCCTTGAACCGGATTCCCTCGTGGTTGCAGCTTCAGACTCGCCCCAATCTTAATCTCCGCATTGTGAGCTATCTTGCTCAGACTGTGCCGGCAGCACCTGTCATTCTTAATTCTCCTGAATGTGCATACGGAGCTGCGGACGCTGATTCGCAGCTCTCATTCCTAAGGTTGCTGCGGGCTGGCTTAATCAAGTCCGGCGAAGCGACCACATCCAGCCAATCGGCATTCTCATCCGTGGACGCCACGAAACCCGCGGCCAACACGGTTTCGACCCTAAGTTTCGGATATTGAGATTCGGGCGACGCACCATGCCGTTCGGTTGGAGGCGTTCGCCCGCGCACGAAGAAAGGTTCAAATCATGCCTTTAATTCAGCTCCTGGAAGTTCTCGTCGTGGTGGGCGTTCTCCTGTGGCTGGTGAACCGTTTCATTCCCATGCAGGGATCCATCAAGTCAATTTTGAACGGCGTGGTGGTCATAGCCGTAGTTCTATGGCTGCTGAACATTTTTGGACTGTTTCATTCTCTTTCCGGCATTCGCCTCGGAAAAGGCTGAAGTGCGCAACTGCGCGTAAGAACAAAACGTAACGGAACCCAGTTTCTAATTCAGGCTGAATGGCAGGGAGACCTGCCCCAAGGAGATATTTGTGAAAAGCAAGCTGTTGTTAGTAGCCGGAATCACCCTCAGTTTGAGCGCGTTCGCTCAAAACAATTCTCAACCCACGCCCACCTTCCGCGTGACCGTCATTAGCCGCAGCGTGCAGGCAGTCAACTACAAGCATCGCAGCGGTTCGTCGAAGGTGGATTTCGCAGGCACCGATTTGATGCCTTCGGCCAACGGCGTTGCGGAAGTGAACAGCAAACGCGGATCCATCGCGATCGAAGCCGACTTTGGCGATCTGCAACGGCCGACGACCTTCGGCAATGAGTATCTGACTTACGTTTTGTGGGCGATTTCACCCGAGGGCCGCGCCGTGAACCTGGGCGAAGTGCTGGTTGGGGAGAACCATCGCAGCAAGCTCAACGTGACCACGGACCTTCAGGCCTTCGCTTTGATCGTGACCGCGGAACCTTATTATGCGGTGCGCCAGCCGAGCAACGCTGTGATTCTCGAGAATGTCGTGCGCGACAACACCAAGGGCACCACCGAAGCGGTGAATGCCAAGTATGAACTGATGGAACGCGGTGGCTACATTCCCACGGGCTACAAGTTCGATCCCGTTGTCCTGAATGCCAATTTGCCGCTGGAATTTTTCGAGGCGCGGAATGCGCTGCGCATCGCTCAATCCGAGGGCGCGGAACAATATGCCGCCGACAGCTATGGGCATGCCACGAAGCTAATGGATCGCGCCGATGAATACGCCACGCGGAAACACATCGACAAAAAACCCTTGATCGCAATTTCCCGCGAAGCCGTGCAGACGGCGGAAGACGCGCGCGAGATCGCCGTCAAGAAGATGGAGGACGTCCGCCTGGCCAATGAACGCCAGGATTCAGTGGACGCGCAGGCCCGGTCGCAAGGCCAGACCGATGACGCGATGCGGCAGAAGCACGAGGCGGAGTCCGCCACGGCGAGAGCCCAGGCAGACCGAGCGCAGGCCGAATCAGACACGGCCAATGCTCGGGACGCAAAAGCTCAGGCCGAGGCCGATGCAGCCAAAGCACGCGGCGACGCCAGCGATGCTCAGGCCGCAACCGCGAAAGCCAATGCGGATAATGCAGCGAACCAGGCTTCGTCAGCCACTGCGCTATTAGCAGCCCAGGCCGACGCAGAACAATCGCGCCTTGCTGCACAGCAGGCCCAGGCCAACGCGCAACAGGCTGATACTGACAAGGCTGCCATGCGTGCGAAATTATCCGAGCAGTTAAATTCCATCCTCCAGACTCGCGACAGCGCCCGCGGGCTGATTGTCAGCATGTCCGATGTGTTGTTTGACACCGGCAAATACTCGTTGAAGCCGGGAGCACGCGAGAAGCTGGCGAAGGTTGCCGGCATCCTGCTCGCCTACCCTGGTCTCAGCATTGAAGTCGGCGGCTATACCGATAACGTCGGCGGCGATGCCATGAATCAAACCCTGTCGGAGCATCGCGCCGGTTCGGTGCGCGATTACCTGGTGCAGGAAGGCGTCGCGAACAATTCAGTCAGCGCCAAAGGTTACGGCAACACTTTGCCGGTAGCTACCAACGATAACTCAGCCGGCCGTCAGCAGAACCGCAGAGTGGAACTTCTGGTCTCCGGGGAAGCCATTGGCAACCCGGTCAACCCGGTCACAGGAAACTTGCAGTAGGAAGTTTGCACTAGGACCAGCTCACAAAAACGATCGAATCGATGCATGGAGGCAACACCCATGAAACTAGTAGGAATAATCGGCACGGCAGTTCTTTCTTTGACCCTAGGAGTGGCAGTTCCTGCGTACACGCAGGCCAAGGAAGAGGAGAAATCCAAGCCTGCCCAGGAAGAAAAAAAGGCCAAACCGGCAAGGCAGGACGAGAAAAACGCGCAGCAGCAGGACAAGAACAACAAGCAGGGAGAAAAAAGCGCGCAACAACAGGACAAGAACAACCAACAGGAAAAGAGAAGCGCGCAACAGCAAGATAAAAACAACCAGCAGGAACAGAAGAACGCGCAGCAGCAGGACCGGAACAATAAGCAGGAAGAGAAGAACGCGGAGCAACGCAACCAGCCGGCTAGACGCGCTGGAGGCGGTTCCCGCATTCCCGACGACCGCTACCGCGCCAATTTCGGGCGGGAACACAGCTTCCACGTCAGCCATAACGACTACGACCGCGACCGCCGCTTCCAATACGGCGGCTACTGGTTCAGTTTCGTCGACGTGTGGCCCAGCAACTGGCAGTACAGCCAGGACGTTTTTGTGGTCGAGATTGACGGGATGTATTACCTGTGCAATCCAATGTATCCCGGCGTTAACGTTGCCATCAGCGTCACCTTGTAGCAACGCGGCGGTGACGGGTGCAGCCTCAGGCGAGGCTGCACCCTAATGAATGAAGTAAGACATACAAATTAGAACTAAGGGGCACAACATGCTTGGAACAATTCTTATCGTGATCCTGATTTTGGCCCTGGTGGGCGCGCTGCCACGCTGGCCGCATAGCCGGGAGTGGGGATATGCTCCGACCGGCGGTTTGGGACTGGTCCTCTTCATCGTAGTGATTCTGCTGGTTCTCGGACGCATTTGAGTATGCATCGCACGGCCATCGCGCTCTTCGCAACGATCAGGGCTTGGCGGCGGTTTTCTGTCCGCGCGGCGGCACTTCTTCTGGCGTTGCTGATGTGCAGCGGCGGTGCGCTCGCCTACTCCGTTCTCACCCACGAAGAAATCGTCGACCTGCTGTGGACCGACGAGATTAAACCGCTGTTGCTTCATAAATACCCCGGCCTCACCGAAGACCAGCTCAAAGAGGCGCACGCCTATGCCTACGGCGGCGCCGTCATCCAGGATCTCGGCTACTACCCCTTCGGCAGCAGGGAATTCAGCGACCTGGTGCACTACGTCCGCAGCGGAGATTTTGTCCACGAGTTGTTGCTCGAGAGCCAGGATGCCAACGAGTACGCCTTCGCGCTGGGCGCTCTGTCTCACTACGCCTCCGACATCGCCGGTCACCCCGCGGTCAACCAGGCTGTGGCGCTTGAATACCCGAAGTTGCGCGCGAAGTATGGCAAGTCCGTCCGGTATGCCCAGGACAAAACAGCGCATCTGAAAATAGAGTTTGGATTCGACACGGCCCAGGTCGCGAAGAATCGTTACGCCTCCGAGCAGTATCACGAGTTCATCGGGTTCCAGGTCTCCAAGCCTTTGCTGGAACGAGTCTTCCCCGTGGTTTACGGAGTGGAACTCAAAGACGTGCTCACCCACGAAGACCTGGCGGTGGGTTCGTACCGTTTCGCGGTGAGCCGGCTCATTCCGCAGATGACCCAGGTCGCGCTGCAAACCCATAAGAAGGACCTGGTGCGTGAAACGCCGAACTTCGCGAAACAGAAATTCCTGTACCGCCTTTCGCGCTCCGACTACGAAAAGCAGTGGGGTAAGGACTATGTGAAACCGGGAGTGGGCACCCGCATTCTGTCGACGCTTCTGCGCTACATGCCGAGAGTTGGTCCCTTCAAAGGTCTGGCGTTCAAGAGTCCCACACCACAAACTGAGGATCTTTACTTCAAGAGCATCAACTCGACCGTCGATCAATACCGGGCACTTCTCGAAGGCGTGCGCACCGACACAGTGGTGCTGCCCAACTATGATTTCGATACCGGAAACCCAACCAAGGCGGCGGAATACTCGTTGACGGATGACGCCTACGCCAAGCTGCTGGGTCAATTGTCGGAACGGAAGTTCGACAAGACTTCTCCGGATCTGCGCGCCAACATCCTGCTGTTCTATTCCGACCTTTCGGTTCCGATTGAGACCAAGAAGAGTCCAGGTGATTGGCAAAGCGTGCTCAGCCAGTTGGACCAACTAAAGTTGGTCACGCCGGCTCCCGTTGTCGCAGTCAGCGCTGCCCCCGGAAACCACGATCAGAAGTAAGCTCGCTCTCGCGAGCTGCCGGGCCGTCTGCCACAGGATCCGATCCCCTTACCCTGAACCTCACTGCCGTTTTACAATGCGCATCATGCGCAAAATCGTTCTCGGCCTGGGCACCAGCATCGACGGTTACATCGCGCGTCCCGACGGCGCAGTTGATTTCCTGTTTATGCCGAAGGATTATTCGATGGGCCCCTTTTTCGCGACCATCGATACCGCAATCATGGGGCGCAAGAGCCTCGAAGCCGGCCTCAAGATGGGCGGCGGCAAGCTCGATAGCGGCGGCCTGGCAATTTATGTTTTCTCCCGCACCCAGCCGCCGGGCAAGGCCGAAGGATGGACATACGTCAACGAGTCGCCGGCGGCTTTCGTGGGCAAACTCCGCAAGAATCCTGGCAAAGATATCTGGCTGATGGGCGGGGGTGAACTCGCACGAGAATTCCTGAAGGCGGACCTCGTGGATGAACTCTACATCGGCGTCGTCCCTGTCTTGCTGGGAGAAGGGATCCCGCTATTTCCCAGCGGATTCCCGCAACGCAACTTTGCGCTGGTTGAGAACAAGACCTATTCTCGGGGCATGATCGCGCTCAAGTACGAACGCGTGCGCGCCAAGGCCAAGACGAAGCCCAAGCGCAAGTCCTGAGCTGGGATTTTTTACGCGGACCGCGCAGCTCAGCGCTAATGTATCGTCTGCTCGCTCTTGCGGACCCCCGGAGAACTGGTCGAGCCTTCAAACTTGGGGTCGCCAAGCTTCGTGATCCACAAGCCTGAGTGAATGTCGTTGAAATACATCAGGCTGTTGAGCAGCGGGCTGTCGCAAGTCACCGAGCAAGGTTGTCCGCCCCAGGTGAACGGCAGGTTCGGGCGGTAGCCCTTGCTGTCTCCCGTCCAGAAGCGGGCAATCTCGCGGCCCTGACGGTAGAGATCGCCGCGCAGTTCCCCGGAAATATCGAGCACACGCGCGCCCCCGCTGTAGTAGCCCTCATAGAGCATATCGTTCGCGGCCCAGAAATTGTGTGAGCCGCCTTCCGGCACTTCATACTGCGCCACCTCGCGCGGATGCTTGATGTCGAAAATATCCATGACATGGCAGATGGCACGCACCGGGATGCGGTCCCGGTTGTCGAGTTCGAAAATTGCAGGGAAGACTTCGTCGCCCACAAACAGATAATTCTTGTAGCGGAACACGCTGTGCGTGCCCGCCAGCCAGCCGTCTCCATAGAGTTCGTAATGGTTGAAGTGATATTGGCTCACCAGCTTGGGATTCTCCGGGCTGCCGCCGGCCATGCCGTTTCCTACATCGAGGATGATCAATCCATCTCTCCAGTACGCGAGATAGGCCAGGCCATCCTTTATCTGCAAGTCGTGCAGATAACGTCCGCTGGTCACTGTGCCATGCTTGGTTTCCATGGTGGCGACGGTCGGATTCTGCGCCTCGAAGCGTGCCACTTCTTTGGGATGCTTCACATCCTGAAAATCAATCACGCGCATGGAGCCGCTGGCATCGTCGGTCAGGTACACATAATGCCCGTCAATGTAGGCGCTGTGCACACCGCCGGTAACGGTTGCCGTGTATTCGGAAAGAACTTTCAAGTGTGAAGCGTCGGAGGTGTCGAGGAAGACGATTCCGTTTTTGCGGTTGGAAGCGCCCTCGCGCGTGAACACTCCAATTTTTTCGTCGGGTGTGGTGCTGATGTCGTTGATCAGCCGCGCGTCCACCTTGAGAGTGTCGAGAAGCTTAGGGCTCGCGGGATCGGCGATGTCGTAGACGAAGAGCTTGTCTGTGATGGTGGCAAGATAAGCGTGGTGTCCGATGATCCACTCTTCCGACATTTGCAAGTCCGGCATGGAAGTGTGAGACACCACTTCCATATCGCGCTCCACGTTGCGCGGGCGCACCACAACCGACGCCGTAGCGCTGTGCTGCCCGCTGCTGGCCATGATCACGTAAGTGCCAGCCTTCTCCGCCACAAACCCGCCGTCGGGATAAACCGCGGCTCCTTCACCGGAAATCGACCAGCGCACCGCGGGATCCTTCACATGACCTCCGGCAGCGTCGGCCGCGCTCGCGCTAAAGTGGACGACGTCGCCGGTGCGCGCTTCCGCGGAAGCGGGCTTGACCGTTAACCTGCGCACAGCATCGCGCACAATCTGCAACGTAACCGTGCCGCTCACGCCTTCCGACGTTGCTTTGATCGTGACGCTCCCCGGTGCAATACCAGTGACCAACCCGGCTGCGTCGACGCTGGCGAGGGATGTCTTCTCTGATGACCATTTCACTGCCACGTCGGTGCGGGGAGTGCCGCTGGCAGTGCGCGCAATGGCGTTAAGTTTTTCCGCGCCGCCAGCCACGACGCTGGGATACGCCGGCGCTTCAATTTCAACGCTGGTAATTTTCGAGTCGCTCACGTTGATCGTGGCGTAGCCTGCTTTCCCCGCGATTACCGCGCCGACCATCACCTTCCCCGGCGCGTGGAGAGTAACCGTGCCGTCGTCATCCGCGCTCGCCAGGTCGAAGGGAGCGGCAAACCACGCCTGAGGTTTTTCGTCGATGGCATTTCCCGCCGCATCTTTGGCGGACGCGCTGAATTTGATTTTTTCTCCGACGTGAGCGTCGATGGCTTTGGGGCTGATCTCCACGCTCGCGGGAGCCACGGAAGTGCTCGGTGCTTCTTGCTTTGCGGTGTCCGCAGCTGCGTCCGGCTTGGCCGGTGCGTCCTTCTTCGCGGCATTAGGGTCTTGCTTCGCGGGCGTGGCATCCTGCGACCATACAATGCTTCCCACTGAAAGAATCATGACGGCAACTGCCAACACCAGTGCTCGATGCTTGAACATGCGCCCTCCGGGCTGAAATGTTTTATTGCTTGCTCGGTTCCATTTTCCAGAAATCAATGCCCGCCGCTTGCGGTCCCACGTCGACCGTAGCCACGGTTTTCAAATTGCTCAGATCAATCACTTCCACAGTGCCTGGTTCTGAGCCAACCCCTTCAACCGAAATGAAAGCGTAACGGTCGTCGGGAGAAACAACCGCCCCGTGTACAACTTTTCTTTGCGTAGGAATCTTCGCCAACTCGCGCCCGGACATCGGATCGAAGATGGAGACCGACTGCCCACGTTTATTCGTAGCGATCAGCCGCCCATCTTTCGTCATGGCCAGATTGTAGACGCCCGTACCCGCGGGAAAGCGGCGTGCTAGAGTCCAGGTGTCAGTCTTGATGGCAACGATCTCATTCGATTGATTGCAGGCCACGTAAACAATCGATCCGTCATTCGAGGGCTGCGCCCACGTCGGCGTGCATATGGGCTTGTGATCGGCCATCTTTTCACCAGACATCTTTCGATCGCCCATGGAATGCGCCGCCGGTGAGCCGCTCATTCCCATCTCCTTGCCCGGCGCCAGCATGAAGTAGCGATCCACGGCAAACTTTCTGGTGTCGATCTCGACCAGCATGTCGTCCATCATGCAAGCCGAGTAATGTTTGGTGCCCGCGTGGTTGAGGCGCGACCCGTGCGGCATGGTGCAGGTGGGAATGCGTTTCACCTCAATCATCTGATCGGTGGCCACGACTGAAATCGACGAGGGAACCATGTCTCCGTGAAAATTAGCGTTGGCCACATAGATAAAGTTTCCGTCAGGAGTGATGTCGGTGGTCGCCGGGAATAGGCCGAGGCTGGTGTATTTGATGACAGTGTCGGTGCCGGCGCGGTACTTCCAGACTGACCCCTCGGGCCGGCCGTGGCCTTCGGAGACGTAAAAATATTCTTTGTCCGGAGAAACCGCGATGCCGTGCGGTCCGTTGACATCCATGGGCATCAGCCCCGTGCGCATCTGGCTCTCAATGTGTGCGCCGCCCGGACCAAAGCGAATGAGCACAATCTTGTCCACGGATTCGCAGACCACGTAAACGAGGTAGTCCTGCGTGGGCCCGGCCGGGGCCGGCGGAGCAGAATTCTGCGCCCGTCCGCTGAAGCCGAGCGCCAGAAAAATCAGCAGCCCTGGTGCCATGCGGCATAAGCGTGACGCGAAACCGTGGTACTTCCTGGGATAAGAAACAGATGTACCCTTCATCATTCGTTTGAGCCGGTATTTTCCTGTTAATGCGCGATGGCGAGTCCACTCTGGTGGCCCCAGAAGTATATCCAAACCCACCGCAGCAAACCAGTGGAGCTGAGGAAGTCCTCAGTAGCGCGGGCAACCCGGGGGTGAGTTTCGCCAATACCTGCTCGAATTCATACGCCTGCTGAAAATCTCCCAGGTATGCGTGATTGACGAAGGCGGCGGAGATCCTCGTTGCCGTGGGGATGGTGACGACCCCGATGGCGATATGCGAGTCTCAGCGAGAGTGTGCAAGCTTTTGCAACCGTCTACATGACGCCGGTGTCCGAGGTTTCCGCGCGAGTCGACCCCGGTGCTGATCAACGCTCTTCTGTGTGCTCATCCGAGCGAAAGCCTTGAGCCGTGCCCCAATTGGGGGTGCTAGGTACTTTATTCTCCATTGCATTTTGTTCTGGAGCGGCATAGACTCGCCGGGCCGTTTTGTGCTTCACAAAAATCGGCATCTTGTCTCGTCAAAGAAAAACCCAGAGGAGGAATATAGTGAAAACAACGTTTTTCGCATTCGCGTTAGTAGTAACGCTCAGCCTCACGGCTGCTGCAGCGAACTCCAAAAAGCCGGCGCCGTCTCAGCATCGTGCCGGCGCTCCAGGGGAAGGTCAGCCTTATACAGACGGTGCAAATTCTGTTCTGCCCTCTCTGTGCCAGCCGTGCTTGTTTTACGGTGGCGACATCGGCCCGTTCGCCCCTAACGCCGTTGGTCTGTCGGATGAGAATACATTGCTCATCGGCAGCGGCGGCGGCAGCACTTACGGCGCTGTCAACATCCCGGTGACCTCTACCGTATTTGGCATTGTGTTCAACATCCAAGGCGACGCTGCTTTCGATCCGTTGACGGCCAGCTACGACATCCGCACCGGAGTTTCGGAGGGTAACGGTGGAACCAGCATCGCCTCCGGCACCGGCCCCATTGTGGTTCAACCGACCGGCCGAAGCTTTCTCGGCGTCACCGAATATACCGTTGCAGTCTCGTGGTCCCCAGGTATCGTGCTTTCGCCTGGAGAATACTGGTTCAATGCCACGCCGCAATGCCTGAACACACTGGATGGCAGCTGCAGTGTTTTCCGGCAATTTGTATCCAATAGTCTCGGGGCCAACACTGAGCACGGTTCCTGGCAGCCTTACCACGAGATGTTTTTTAACTCCGCGTTCTTCGGATTTACATGGGCCAACTGGTGTGATTCCAGCCTGGGTCTGAACACAGTGCAGTGCGGTGGCTTGTCATTTGGTTTGCGCGGAGCGGAAACGCCCTAACAAGTTGATTCAGTTTTGAGTGGACATCGCAAGGAGCGGTTCCGGCGGGTTATGCAGAACTGCTGATCCTGCAAAAGATAGCGAAAAAAATCGAACAGGAGGAATCGAGTGAAAACAACGTTTTTCGCAGCAACTTTAGTGGTAGCTCTAACTCTGTCTGCGGCAGCGGCCCAGAAGCCAGCGGTGTCGCACCATCGCGCAGGCAATTCCGTCGAACCGCCCCAGTTTTCCGGGGTCAGTGTTCCACCAGTGCTATGCGATCCCTGCTTATTCTATGGTGGGGACCTTAACCCTTCGGACTTTAACGCTGCCGGAATGTCGGATGAGAACACTCTTCTCATCGTCGGCGGCGGTAACACGTATGGCAATTTCAATGTACCTTCTGGAGCTACCTATACGGTCACTGGGATACTGTTTAACGTCCAGGCGGATGCGAACTTCGATCCTCTAACGGCCACCTATGACGTAAGAACCGGCGTCACCGAGGGCAACGGGGGAACCAGCATTGCGTCCGGCAGCGGAAGCGTCGCGGTAATAGCGACGGGCCGCAACTTCCTTGGGCTTAACGAATACTCCCTGGTAGTGCAACTCGCAACTCCACTGACGATTGGTCCCGGCGGGTACTGGTTCAACATGACCCCGTCATGCACCAACGGTGGGCAGGATGGCAGCTGTTACGTTGGAAGGTTTTTTGTTTCCAACACAACCAGCCGAACCAACGCTCTCCGTGGTAAGGCGCAGCCCATCCACGAGATGTTCTTTAACTCGTCGTTTTTCGGATTAACCTGGGCCAACTGGTGTGATTCGAACGTGGCTGGTTTCAACCCGATTCAATGCGGTGCACTGTCGTTCGGTCTGCTTGGACAGTGATCGTTTGCGGTGCAACAAGAACAATAGAGAAGCCGGGGAACCTTCCGGCTTCTTTTTTTGTTTTAGCGTTAGTCTGCGCCATAGTATCAAGTCCGGTCGGAAGCCTTGAGACTTCGCAGCAAACGCACCTTGTGATGACTTGTCTGTGAAGAGCGTCGCCATCGGCTTTCAGGGGACTATGCCATTGCCTGAGTTGACGAAGTGGATACGTCGAGCAGCGAGCGTACGGGGGGACATCGACTCCGGCGACGATGGCGGCTTTTGCGGCGGTTAGCGATCCCGGCAGATTGCACAGGCGCTGAAGAGCGCGGTGCGATCGCGCCGAATAAAACGAGCCCTACACGCTAACGCCAGACGACCTCACTGAAAATCACGGGAGTCAGGCGGGCGGGGAAAAAGGCGCCGGGATTCGATTGCGAATCCCGGCGCTTGTGAGTTTGTAACGATCAAAGATTAGTTGATGGTAACCGCGAAGGCGGCCGACGGAATACCGTTGGCGACGACTTCGAGGGTGCTCGGGCCGGTTCCGATGGTGGTCGGAATGTCAAAAAAGGCCTTGACCGGGGTCGATCCGGTAGCCAAGCCCATCGTGCTGAAGCCATGCGTCTTGGCATAGACCACGTTTCCAGTCGCGGTGTTGGTGATCCGCACCAAGGGGAAGTTCGTAGCACTCTGGTTGTCATCGCCGTAATAAGAGCACTGCGATAAGCCGTTGAACTGAGTGCCGCCGATTGGATTGTTGGTGCTGCCGTGAGTGAGCGTCGACGCCAGGTGAGTGATGACCGGTTGCCATGCGGGGTTGAAGGTGCCGCTGGGCGTGTAGATCTCAACCTGGGATGGAGCCGCTGTGGAGAATTCAGTGAAGAGAATTTGACCAGTCGGAAGGCAAACCATGTTCCCTTCGAACGAAGTGAAATTGGCCGAGCTCCCTATGTTCGCCGTTGGGTTCAGATTGGTGCCATCCCACTCGAAGAATTCGCGACCGTTGTTAAAAATACCGGGGCTGACTTCGAGAAGGACGTTGCCATCCGGTAGCACGGCTGCCGGGGCGTCGGCCATATCGAGGGTGCCGCCGAAGGATGGAGCCGCAGAAAAGGTGTTCGTTGTGGAGTTGTAGATCGCGTTGCTGGTGGTTCCGCCGCCGTAGAATACCGTGCCGTCGGGACGCAGGGCTGCCGGGCCGATTTCATGGGAGCCGGGATCAACCAGGTTTACAACTGTCGTGGGGCCTGCCGACCAGGTGCCGGTAGCAGTGTTGTAGATTTCAGAACCCTTGGGGCAGCATGAGCTGTTCACGTATGCGTCGACGGTGAGAAGGTTGCCATCCGGCAGGAGCGTCCAGCCTTCTTCGTCATTCTCATCGTGTTTGCCAGTTCCGGTGGTCGTCCAAGTTATGGGGCTCATACTGGTTAGAATGGCTTGCTGCGTCGTGCAGACGTTCGCGAGCATGAACTTGCCGTTGGGCAGGACAATGCCCGAAGCATCGCCAACTGTGGTCCAGCCTGTCGGCGCTGTGACCTTCACCCACTTGTTGCTCTGCGGGATATACGCCGCACCCTGTGTGGTCCACACGCCGACGCCGTTGTTGTATTCACCGCCTATGATGATGACCACGCCACTAGGCAGAACGGCCGAAGCGAAGTAGAGCGGATTGTATCCGCTGGGCAGGGTGCCGGCCGTAGTCCAAGTTCCGTTGATGTAGCTGCCGGTGCTGTCAGGGACCAGCCGGTACCAGGGGTCTGCATGATTGGAGAAGAAGAAGCTGTTAACCAGAACCGAGCCGTCGGTGAGCAGCAGCATATGGGCAACGTTGGAGGGAGCGGGATTCGTCACTGCCGTCCAGGTTCCCGGCGTGAATGGATCTTGCGAGCTGGCGATACCCGACCACGCCAGCAGAGTCAGTAGCGCGATTGCGAGTGTGCGGAAGACCTTCATTTTTTCCTCTCATTTCTTGACTTGTGGAATCTTGATTTACCGAACCTGAATTCTGGTGCGGCGCTTCCTGCAACACAACGCCGCGGGGAGAAGTTGCTGGGCCTGAGCTTCGGCCTGGAACCTCAAGCCCGCCGGATTATACCGCGGTCCGGTCAATTCATATCTACTTGTTATGCAGATTTGGCAATTAATTTTTGTGCGAGCTGAAAAGAATGCGGAGAGTTTGCAAGATCTTGCATACCTTGAGGGCAGGAAGACAAAACACTAACTTTCGTCCCTAGACACCAGACTCTCTGAGTGGGAGAGAATGAGGTCTTCGCAGCGATTCGCCGTTCCCATCCTCTTTTCCGTGAAGAAAACAAAACCCGCTCCTCGCGGAGCGGGCTTAATATCAGAAACTAATTGCCTGGACTATCCACCTTGACTGCAGATCGACAAGTGGAAGGGATTATTGTGGAACGTCAACTCACCACCCACGGAAGTGCTGGTCGGCGCCCCGAAGTATTCCAGGTAGGTCAGATACTGCATGGCGTGTCAACTGTGCAAGTTTCTTCACACCCTAACTTTTTTCTCAGGCATAGTTATTTGCCGGCGCTAATATTCCACGGAAGAAGGTTTAGTTGCCTTAGTCAGTCAAGTGTATTTTTACCAAATTTCTACTTGACATTTTTTCCGCGGTGGCTATGATGCGTGTGCCCTCTCCACGAATCCGTTCGCGGTTCGTATGGTTATACGTTGTGCCGTGTCCGTAGCTTTGAGAACCGGGCAAAAACAAGATCAACGTTGCTGACTGAATCTGTTCATTTGGAGTTTCCCATGCGCCCAGCCTCCCGTCGTGAACTCATTGTGTGGATTGCCGTCTCTTGCCTCCTCCTCGCCACCCTTTTCTCCGTTGCCGGCTTGGCCTCGGCGCAAGTCGCCGCGCGGTCAGCGCGCAAACTGTCGCAGCAACCGCTGCCGAGCCAGCATCCGCTGGCGAGTGTGGCACCGGCGCGAGGGGCCAAGCCTAACGCACCACCTCCTGCAACCAGCGACACTTGGACGGGTGGTGGCTCCAATAGCAACTGGAGCAATGCCAGCAACTGGAATAATGGCGCCATCACAACTGGCGAGAACATCGTCGTCAATCTGACGACGGCCGCAACCGTCGACGATCAGAGCTTCAGCATCGGCACTCTCACGCTGAGTAATGCAGGCGATTCGGTGACGATTAATCCCGGTGCGACCCTGACCGTTGGCGGAAACATTGCCAACAACGGCACGATCACCCTGGGCACCACAACCGGGTCGGAAATGATTCTGAGTGGAAACGTAACTCTGAGCGGTACTGGAACCTTGACCCTCTCGAACAATTCCAACAATTTCATCTTCGGGACCACAGCATTGGATCAACTCACCAACCAGCAGACGATTCAGGGCGCGGGGCAGATCGGTGACGGGCAGATGACTCTGGTGAACTCGGGGACGATCAACGCCAACCAGTCGGCAAACTCGCTGACCATTGACGCGAACGACGGGTTCACCAACACGGGCACTGTGGAGGCAACCTCGGGGGCGACGTTAATACTGCAAAACATGGGCACGGTCAACAACACCGGGGGGAAGATTTTGGCGAACACCGGCACGGTGGAGTTGAATGGTTCGACGATCAACGGGGGAACCGTGACGCTGACCGGGGCTTCGACCTTGCAGCTGAACAGCAGCACGCTCGTGGGCGAGGTGCTGACCAATAGCGCGACGGGGACGATTGAAGCGGTGTCAGGCACCAGCGTACTGGGCGGAACGATTAACAATTCGGCGGGCGGATTGTTTGAGATCAATAACGGTGCGGTTCTGGACTTGCAGGGCGGCACGTATGCGCAGCTAGGGAAGGTGCAACTGAATTCGACGGGAAGCTTCGCCGAATTGGTATTGCAAGGCAACGTCACGCTAAGCGGGGGAACGCTAACGCTGTCGAACAACAGCACCAATTTCATCTTTGGACAGGTTGGGACGGATACGCTGACCAACCAGGAGACGATCTCCGGGGCAGGACAGATCGGGAACGGAACGATGACGCTGGTGAATTCGGGGACGATCAATGCCAACCAGTCGGCGGGGATGACGATCAATGCCAACGGCGGCATGACCAACTCGGGGACGGTGGAAGCGACTTCCGGGGCAACACTGATATTGCAAAATACCAGAATAAACAATACGGGAGGAACGATCACCGCCAATACGGGTACGTTGCAGGTGAACAGTTCGACGATCAACGGGGGAACCGTGACGCTGGTCGGGGCGTCGACCTTGCAGTTGAACACCTCGAATATTCACGGTGGGACGATCACCAACAGCGCGACGGGGACGATTGATCTAGTCTCAGGCACTAACTTGCTGGGCGGGACCATCAACAATTCGGCGGGAGGATTGTTTGAGATCAGTAACGGTGCGGTACTGCAGTTGGAGGGTGGGACCTACTCGCAGCTGGGGACGATGCAGCTGAACTCGACGGGGAGTTTCGCCGAATTGGTATTGGAAGGCAACGTCACACTGAGCGGGGGAACGGTAACGCTCTCGAACAACGGCACCAATTTCATCTTTGGGCAGGTTGGGACGGATACGCTGACCAACCAGGAGACGATCTCCGGGGCAGGACAGATCGGGAACGGAACGATGACGCTGGTGAATTCGGGGACGATCAATGCCAACCAGTCGGCGGGGATGACGATCAATGCCAACGGCGGCATGACCAACTCGGGGACGGTGGAAGCGACTTCCGGGGCAACACTGATATTGCAAAATACCAGAATAAACAATACGGGAGGAACGATCACCGCCAATACGGGTACGTTGCAGGTGAACAGTTCGACGATCAACGGGGGAACCGTGACGCTGGTCGGGGCGTCGACCTTGCAGTTGAACACCTCGAATATTCACGGTGGGACGATCACCAACAGCGCGACGGGGACGATTGATCTAGTCTCAGGCACTAACTTGCTGGGCGGGACCATCAACAATTCGGCGGGAGGATTGTTTGAGATCAGTAACGGTGCGGTACTGCAGTTGGAGGGTGGAACCTACTCGCAGCTGGGGACGGTGCAGCTGAACTCGACGGGGAGCTTCGCCGAGTTGTTATTGCAAGGCAACGTAACGCTGAGCGGCGGTACGGTAACGCTCTCGAACAACAGCACCAATTTCATCTTTGGACAGGTTTCAACGGACACGCTGACCAATCAGGAGACAATTTCCGGAGCAGGACAGATCGGGAACGGATCGATGACGCTGGTGAACTCGGGGACGATCAATGCCAACCAGTCGGCGGGGATGACGATTAATGCCAACGACGGCATGACCAACTCGGGGACGGTGGAAGCGACGACTGGGGCCACGCTGGTGTTCAACTCGACGATCATAAACAACACGGGCGGAACGATCACGGCCAATACGGGTACGTTGCAGTTGAACAGTTCGACGATCAACGGGGGAACCGTGACCCTGGTCGGCGCCTCGAATTTGCAGCTGAACACCAGCACAATTCACGGTGGAACGATCACCAACAGCTCGACCGGGGCGATTACGGTAGCGTCGGGCACGAACGTGCTGGGCGGCACGATCAACAACTCAGCGGGAGGAGTGCTGGCGATCAGTAACGGTGGAGTACTGCAGTTGGAGGGCGGGACCTACTCGCAGCTAGGGACGGTGCAGCTGAACTCGACGGGGAGCTTCGCCGAGTTGGTATTGGAAGGTAACGTCACCCTGAGCGGGGGAACGCTAACGCTCTCGAACAATAGCACCAATTTCATTTTTGGGGCTGTTGCAACGGACACGCTGACCAATCAGGAGACGATTTCCGGAGCAGGTCAGATCGGGAACGGAACGATGACGCTGGTGAATTCGGGGACGATCAATGCCAACCAGTCGGCGGGGATGACGATCAGTGCCAACGACGGCATGACCAACACGGGGACCGTGGAAGCGACTAGCGGGGCCACGTTGGCGCTCAACTCGACGATCATAAACAACACGGGCGGAACGATCACGGCCAACACTGGCACGTTGCAGTTGAACAGTTCGACGATTAGCGGCGGGAACGTTACCCTGACCGGGGCCTCGAGTTTGCAGCTCAACACCAGCACGATTCACGGTGGCAGCACGATCACCAACAGCTCGACGGGGACGATTACGGTGGCGTCGGGCACGAACGTGTTGGGCGGCACGATCAACAACTCAGCGGGAGGAGTGCTGGCGATCAGTAACGGTGCGATTCTGCAGTTGGAGGGCGGGACCTACTCGCAGCTAGGGACGGTGCAGCTGAACTCGACGGGGAGCTTCGCCCAGTTGGTATTGGAAGGCAATGTCACGCTGAGCGGAGGCACGGTAACGATGTCTGCCAACGCCACCAATTCCATCCTTGCTGCGGTTTCTACCGACATCCTGACCAACCAGGAAACGATTCAGGGGGCGGGGCTGATTGGCAATGGTGGGATGGGGCTGGTGAACTCGGGAACGATCAACGCGAATGCGAGCGGGAACATCGTCATTAATGTGAGCAACATGAACTTCAACAATACGGGCACTATTGAAGCGTCGGGGGCCACGCTAACCATCGAAGGACCCGGTGTTACCTTCTTTACGAACGACAACCAGAGCACGAACACGCTGACCGGCGGCACCTATATCGCGAATGGAGCCAATATTCAGTGGAATGCCGGAACCGGCGGCATCACGACGCTCGCGGCGAACGTGACCGAGGAAAGCGGCGGACAACTGTTCAACACAACGAACAGCACGAATGCTCTGGCGGGCTTGACCAGCATCACCTCCACCGGCGCCCTGACCATCGGCGGCGTGGCCTTCACAGACTCCGGCAGCTTCAGCAACGCAGGCTCGCTTACGATTCTTGGGGGCGAGAGCTTCACAGTTGGTTCGCTGACGCAGATCAGCGGTGGCTCGCTAACGGCCGGAACCTACGTGCTGGATGCCAATCTCAACCTTTCGGGCACGGCGCAAACCATCACTACTAACGCGGCCACGCTGACGCTGGCTGGCGGGACGATCGAGAACACTTCGAACAGCACCAATGCCCTTGCTGGCCTGGCCACCAACACTGGCAAGCTGACCATCGCAGGCGGGAGCAACAATGTCTCGACCACGGCGGCCAGCTTCAGCAACACCGGCACGCTGACTGTGAATAGCGGCGACAGCTTCACGGCCGCGAAACTAACCCAGATCAGCGGTACGACTCTGTCCGGCGGCACGTTTGTGCTGAACGGCAATCTCGATCTGACAACCACTGGCATCAGCGTTACCACTAACTCCTCCACCTTGACACTGGGTGGTGGCACCATCAATTCCAATGGCGTCAACGCTCTGAGCGCGCTGGCGGCGAACACCAAGAGCCTCACCATCGCCGGCACCAGCAACAACTTTTCCACCAGCGCTACCAGCTTCAGCAACACGGGCACGCTGACCATCAACGCCGGCGACAGTCTCACGGCATCCAAGCTCACTCAGATCAGCGGGACCACTCTTTCCGCGGGTACCTATGTCTTGGCCGGCAATCTGGATCTGACCACCAGCGGCATCAGCGTCGCCACGAACTCGGCCAACCTGACACTGGAAGGTGGCACCATCAATTCCAACGGCGTAAACGCCCTGGCGGCCCTCAACAAAAACACCGGCACGTTCGTCCTGGCCAGCAGTGCCGCGGTGACCACCGCCTCAAGCGCCTTCACTAACACGGGTACAGTGAATGTTCAGAACGGCACCACCTTGACGGTCGGAGGAACAGGCAATAGCTACAGCCAGACGGCAGGGACGACCACGGTCGACGGAACTCTTTCTGGCGGCACCAGTGGCGCAGTAACGGTGACCGGCGGCACGATTCAGGGCGCGGGCACAGTGAACGCTAACACCTCGGTGGGCAACGCCACCGGCGCCACCGGTACCATCAACGTGGGCGACAGCGGCAAGTCCGGCCTGCTCGCCATCACCGGCACCTACACGCAACTGGCCACCGGCAAGATGACCGGTTTAATCAACGGAACCACGGCGGGCACAGGCTTCAGCCAGATCAACGTCAGCGGCACCGCGGCTCTGGCGGGGACGATCAGCTTCACCGTGGCCACTGCCTTCCAGTCGAGCCTCACGGTGGGCGAAACCTTTACCGTGTTGAATGCCAGCAGCGTGACGGGTACGTTCTCCAACAGCACGATCGCCATCAACTCCAGCTTGCACTTTACCGTGTCCTACACGGCCACGGGAGTAGTGCTAACCGTGGCGTCTGGACCGGTGCCGCCGACAAACAGCCCAGCGCAGCCCGTCGCGCAGATCACGAAGGCCAGCGCAAAGCCGGTTGCGGCGGCGAGTAAGAGTCATCCCGTGTTGAGCAGTGGCCTGCGGCACCGCGTAGGCGGGGTCGACAAGACGTTCAAGCCGATTCTGGCAGTTGGGATGGCGCCGGCGGGCCACTCCAATGTCATCCTGGCGCGCGGCACGGAGTTGAATAACCTGCGCAGTTGGGAACGCATTCCAGTGATCTCCATGGTGCGCGCGGCAGCGGAGGTACAGATGCCCGGCGTAAACGCAACCACTTCGCACGTTGGGCTGCCCAAATCCGACCTGCGGATGGGACAGAGTCATCTGATCGGAGTGCAGTCACCGCGGCCGGGTTGGATGGGGAGCTCCACCAATCGCCGGACCCCGGTGAAGGTCATGCCGCCCATGCTTCCCCGGGTGGTGCGGTAATCGGAATCTCAGTAGGAAGAAAATCCGTACGCATTTAGAACAGATAGTGAGGGACCTTTTTGAAGAAGCAGATTGTGTGGTTGACAGCGATTGTGTTGCTGGCGGGATTAACGGGCTGTGAGCGGCACCATCGGCCAAAAGGACCGGAGATTACCACGCCGTACTCCGCGGTCCTGCTCGATACGGGGCAGCTTTACTACGGCAAGCTGATGAATGCGGGGTCGAGTTTTCCGGAGCTGACCGATGTGTATTACATCCAGAGTTCGGTCAACCAGGAGACCAAGGCAGTCACCAGTGTGCTGGTGCGGCGAGGGAATGAATGGCACGGCCCGGACCGCATGTTTTTGAACGAACGTCACATTGTGCTGATCGAGCCGGTGGGCACGAGTTCGAAGGTGGCGCAATTGATCGAAGACGACAAGAAAGGCAAGCACTAATTTATTCGCGGTTTTGTAGCCGCCCTTCAGATGGTTCCATCGCTCGTCGTCGAAGCTTAGCATACGAGCGGAATCTACCATATCCAGGGGCTGCGGCGCGTAGTTTACGTAACCAGGCCATTACACGTTTTGACGCTGGTCAGTGAGTGCTAAAGCGATTGTTCGCTAATTGAAGCAGTTTCCTAATTGCCCGGCCAACCGCCCGGAACCACAGTCGCTGACTTCCCCCTAAGCCCGTTTCTGGCTGGCTGCCGGTTTACTGATGATTCGGGCGCTGTCTTTAGGAGGCAACAATCGGGGGCCCCCGCTTCCTTTGAATTGTCTAACGACCGCATAATTCCCATCCTCTATCTGTGTTGCGGGACTAATGGCCGCGTCACGTACTGCACTCTGCCAGCTCGGTTTGGCAATAACGGTTGCTGATTGGGCTTGGCGGAAAGACGGTTCCGTTCCGCGGCGTGGGCGGGAACGTGCTGTCTGAGTTGGAAAGACATTGACGATGGTTCCGGTAGCGACGTCAAATTGACTACTGCTATTCCATTTCCTGACGCTCCAGTGATGGCGACTAAAATATTATCCACGCCATCTGACGCGAGCGCATCGTAGTTGATGGAAAGTGCGACCGGCAAAGCAATGCGACTTCTCAGGCTACCTAAGTTGCCGTCAAACACGTCGATTCCGTTTGTAGACGGTTGAAAGAGCAACCGACCGTCCGGGCTTAGCTTCGCCCCATACACGTAGGCGATATTGGAAGCGGCGCAGGTGGCGGTGCGTAGCCTGCCGGAGTGGCGCAGCAAATATCTCCACCTGATGATGCGGCGGGGGCGAAAGATTGCCAAGGTCGCAATGGCCCGCAAGCTGGCGGTCCGTTTGTA
>Ga0210410_10001466_pt1 | contig 22232 bp, 16 predicted proteins | sample IncBWC4MmetaG_FD_161058 | JGI IMG/M metagenome (GOLD analysis project Ga0210410, IMG submission 161058) | Forest soil microbial communities from Barre Woods Harvard Forest LTER site, Petersham, Massachusetts, United States - Inc-BW-C-4-M | ecosystem: Environmental > Terrestrial > Soil >... | reverse complement strand
AATCGATTTTGGGGTGATTTCGACGAACTCGTCGTCGGCGATAAACTCAATGGCCTGCTCGAGGCTGAGTTCGCGGTGCGGAATCAGCCGGATGGCCTCATCCGCGCTGGAGGAACGCATGTTTGTCTGTTTCTTTTCCTTGGTGACGTTCACTTCCATGTCCTGCTCGCGGGAATTTTCTCCGATGACCATGCCTTCGTAGACTTCCACGGCGGGACCAATGAACAGTTCGCCGCGCTCCTGAAGGTTCCACAGCGCGAAAGCCGTCGATGGTCCGGAACGGTCCGCGACGAGCGCACCAGTGGGGCGCAGGGCCATCTCGCCGGCATAGTCCGTCCAGCCGTCGAAAATCGAGTGAATCAACGCGGTGCCGCGGGTGTCCGTCAGCAACTGGCTGCGCAGGCCGATCAGCCCGCGTGAAGGAATCTTGAAATCCATGCGCACGCGGCCGGAATTGTGATTGCTCATCTTGAGCATTTCGCCGCGCCGGCTGCCCAATGTTTCCAGAATGATGCCGATAAAACTTTCGGGCACGTCGATGACCAGGCGCTCGAGCGGCTCGAGTTTCCGGCCATTTTCCGTGCGCACGACGATCTCCGGCTTGCCGACCATCAGCTCGAAGCCTTCGCGCCGCATGGTCTCGATCAGGATGGCGAGCTGAAGTTCGCCGCGCCCCAGCACGCGAAATGATTCCGGCGTGTCCGTATCTTCCACACGAATCGAAACGTTGGTCAGTAACTCCTTCTGAAGGCGGTCGCGCAGGTCGCGGGAGGTCAGATAGCTGCCTTCTTTGCCTGAAAGAGGGCTGCTATTCACCGTAAAAATCATGGCAAGCGTGGGCTCGTCGATCAGCAGAGGTTCCAGAGGAGACGGATTCAGAAGGTCCGTGATGCTCTCGCCGATCTGAATTCCCTCCACACCGGCGATGGCGACAAGATCGCCCGCGCCAACCGCTTCCGCCTCGTCACGCTCGAGCCCGCGGAAAGTGTAGAGCTTGGTGATCCGCGTGGACAGCAGCCTTCCGTCCAGCTTGCTGATACCGACATCCTCGCCGCGCTTCAACGTGCCGCTAAATACACGGCCAATCGCGATGCGTCCGAGAAAATCGCTATAGTCCAAGTTCATAACCTGAATTTGCAACACGCCGTCCGGATCGCCCGGCGGCGCAGGAATGCTTTTCACGATGGTCTCAAACAGCGGGAGCAGATCCCTCGAGCTGTCCCCGATTTGCCGGTGGGCGATGCCTTCGCGCGCATTGGTGTAGATCACCGGGAAATCGAGCTGATCTTCGGTCGCATCCAAGTCGATAAACAGGTCATAGATTTCGTCGAGCACTTCTTTGGCGCGCGCATCCGTCCGGTCGATCTTGTTCAGCACAATCACCGGCGGCAGCTTGGCTGCCAGCGCCTTCTGCAGGACATAGCGCGTCTGCGGCAGCGGCCCCTCGCTGGCGTCGACCAGCACTACAACTCCATCCACCATGCGCAGCGCCCGCTCAACTTCGCCGCCAAAATCACTGTGGCCGGGGGTGTCGACGATGTTGATCTTCGTATCGTGAAAAAAAAGCGCGGTATTCTTCGCGAGAATGGTGATTCCGCGCTCGCGTTCGAGGTCGTTGGAATCCATCACGCGCTCGACGAGCGCTTCATTGGCGCGGAAAATCCCGCTTTGCCGCAGCATAGCGTCGACCAGGGTCGTTTTGCCGTGGTCCACGTGCGCGATAATGGCGATATTGCGAATGTTTTGGCTCATTGATTTCTACGCCGGTCTATGGGCTGTCATCAGGCAGTCTGTTTTAAAGACAAAAATAGCTGCTGAAACAACCAGCAGCCCGGACGAATCTCCTTGGTTCTCAGGTGCGGTCGAGCAACCTGTAGTTTAGCAGACCGGCTGCGGGCGGGACAGCCATTCTTGGTTGTCTCTTGCTTCGGCCAACCGTCCACCAGCGAGCGAGCCAGGAATGTCTCGTCCACCGCCGGTTTCCTGTACTATCCTCGTCCGGGTCGCGGCACCTCATCCCACCGCGACTCCGTCGAGGGAGACTGTTATGCGATTCCCGCATCTGTTATGGAAAAGTAGAGTCTATTTGTGGGTTTTGGTCATCGTGCTTCTCTTTTTGCTCACCGGCCGTGCCCAAGCGCCGAATCCACCAGACTATTCGCTGCTTTTCGACAAAACGGACGTCATGATCACCGCGCGCGACGGCACCAAGCTGCACACGGAAATCTACACCCCAAAAAATTCCGACGTGCCACTCCCCCTCATCATCGAGCGGACCCCGTATGGTCTGCACGACGATGACAAAGGATATAGCCGGATCCTGGCCCGCTACGCCGAGATGATTCCGGACGACTACATCTTCGTCTTTCAGGATATTCGCGGCCGCTACGGCTCGGAAGGAACATTTGTTATGCAGCGCCCGGTGCGTAATGGAAAGGATTCGAAAGCCATTGACGAGGGCACCGACACGTACGACACCATCGACTGGCTGGTGAAAAACGTCCCGCACAATAACGGTCGGGCCGGTCTTGTGGGCATCTCCTACGGCGGCTGGCTCACGGTGATGGGTATGCTCGAGCCGCACCCCGCGCTCAAAGCCGTTTCCGAGCAAGCTTCCCCCGCGGACATGTTTCTGGGCGACGATTTTCATCACAACGGCGCGTTCCGGCTGAGCTACGGCTTCGAATACTCCACCATGATGGAGACGGGCAAAACGAATTTTGCCTTTACGTTCGATCGGTTCGACACGTATGAATGGTATCTGCGCCTCGGCGCGCTTCCTAACGCCGACAAGAATTACATTCACGGGACGCTGCCCACGTGGAAGGATTTTGTCACGCATCCCAATTACGACGCCTTCTGGAAACAGCAGGCCATGCCTTATCTCCTGACCAAGCCAAGAGTGCCGAATCTCAATGTGGCGGGCTGGTGGGACCAGGAAGATGCTTACGGGCCGATGAAGATTTACGAACTCCTCGAGAAAAACGATCCGGATCATTTGAATTATCTTGTTGCCGGGCCGTGGAATCATGGCGGCTGGGCTCGCAGCTCCGGCAAGTCCCTCGGACCTATTTCCTTCGGCAGCGACACCTCCCTCTATTTCCGCCAAAAAATTGAAGCGCCCTGGTTCGCCTACTGGCTCAAGAACAAGGGCAGCCTTCCGCTCAAAGAGGCTCTTCTCTTTCAAACCGGCAGTGACAAGTGGGTGCAGTTTGATTCCTGGCCCCCGCAAAATGCACCGACGCGCGAGCTGTACTTTCGGGAAGACGGCAGGCTTTCCTTCGATGCGCCGCAATCGGTCACCCCGCAATCGTTCGATAGCTACGTCAGCGATCCGGCTCATCCTGTCCCTTACCGCCATCGCCCCATTGACATGACATATCCCGACGATCATCCCGGCGGCTGGCCCACCTGGCTCGTCGAAGACCAGCGGTTCGTGGACAATCGCCCGGACGTGCTGACTTGGCAAACCGAGGAACTCAGAGAAGATACGACGGTGGCCGGCCAGGTAACCGCAAAGCTCTTTGCCTCCACCACGGGAAGCGACTCCGACTGGATCGTGAAGCTGATCGACGTCTATCCGGAAAAGTATCCCGACGACTGGAAACTCTCCGGCTACGAACTGATGATTGCGGACGAAGTTTTCCGCGGCCGCTTTCGCAAGTCGTTCGAAAAACCAGAGCCCATCACTCCGGACGCCATCACGCCATTTACCATTGATCTGCACACGGCCAATCACGTTTTCAAAAAGGGCCACCGTATCATGGTCCAAGTGCAGAGCACGTGGTTCCCCATCATCGACCGCAATCCACAGAGATTTGTGCCGAATATTTTTGAAGCGCAGGAGTCCGCCTACCAGAAAGCCACTCAACGCATCTACCGTTCGAAGGAATATCCTTCGGGAGTCGTGCTATCGATACTGCCTCTAACGGCTGGAAATTGAGGTTTTTTCATAGGCGCGTGAGCCTCTCTCGGAAAGGGTGCGCCGAGTCTCTTGTGATATTCTCGGCTCCGCTGAAAGAATGCCCATCATGCGCATCACTTCGGGGGAGTCTCCATGCGTTCCATCCGTAAAATAAGCGGCGTCACGCTTTTCCTCGCTCTGGCAGGTCTGGTGTGCGTGCCCCGCTTTGGAGCTGCTCCACAGCGTCAACGCCCCGACCTTAGCGCGCTCTTCGACAAAAGCGAAGTGATGATTCCTATGCGCGATGGCGTGAAGCTGCACACCGAGTTCTACAAGCCGAAGAACGCCGCGGCGCCGCTGCCGATTCTCTTTAGCCGGACGCCCTACGGAATTTCCAGCCCGGACAAGGGCATCAGCAATATGATCTATCGCTACGCGGACCTGGTTCCGGAGGGCTATATCTTTGCGTTTCAGGATATTCGCGGGCGCTATGGCTCCGCAGGGAAGTTCGTCATGCTTCGCCCGCTGCATGACCCGAGCGACGCCCAAGGTGTCGACGAAAGTACGGACACCTACGACACCATCGACTGGCTGGTAAAAAATGTTCCCAACAATAATGGCCGCGTGGGTCTCGACGGGATTTCCTACGACGGTTTTCTGGTCACCATGGGAATGATCAATCCGCATCCCGCGCTCAAGGCCGCGTCCGAACAGGCCTGTATGGGCGATACCTGGCTCGGCGACGATTTCTTCCACAACGGCGCTTTTCGCCTCAGCTACGGCTTCGAATACACTGCACTTCTGGAATCTACCAAAGAGAACTTCAGTTTCGCCTTTGACCGCTTCGACGTTTACGACTTTTATCTCCGCCTCGGCGCGCTCAGGAACGCCAACGCCAAATATTTCCACGGGAAATTGCCGACCTGGAACGAATTTGTCGCCCACTCTAGTTACGACGATTTTTGGAAACGCCACGCCGTGGCTTACGGCTTGAAGGAACCCACCGTTCCGAATCTCAACGTCGCCGGCTGGTGGGATCAGGAGGATTTTTATGGCCCGATGGCGACCTACGCGCGGCTTGAGAAATCCGATTCGAAACATCTCAACTATCTCGTCGCGGGACCGTGGAATCACGGCGGATGGGGCGGCGGCCCGGGCAAGTCGCTCGGCGAAATTCCGTTTGGCAGCGACACGTCGGTTTACTTTCGCCAGAAAATTGAAGTCCCCTGGTTTGAATACTGGCTCAAGGATAAAGGCTCGCTGCCGCTGAAAGAAGCCCTGCTCTTCCAAACGGGGACCAATAACTGGGTGCAATTTGATTCCTGGCCGCCGCGCCAGGCGCAAACCAAAAACCTCTATTTCCGCGAGAACGGACGACTCTCTTTTGAGTCTCCGCAAGCGGATTCCGCTGACGCTACCGACACGTATGTCAGCGATCCCGCGCATCCCGTGCCATACCGCCATCGCCCTATCGACATGACCTATCCGGAGGATCATCCCGGCAGCTGGTACACCTGGCTCGTCGAAGACCAGCGCTTCGTCGACGAGCGCCCCGACGTGTTGACCTGGCAAACGGAGGAATTAGCGGAGGACGTCACACTTGCAGGCCAGGTCACGGCCAAGCTCTTCGCCTCCACGACCGGCAGCGATAGCGATTGGATCGTTAAATTGATCGATGTCTACCCGCAAAAATATCCGGAGGACTGGAAACTCTCCGGCTACGAACTGATGATTTCCGATGAGATTTTCCGCGGCCGTTATCACCATTCTTTCGAGAAACCCGAGCCCCTCAAGCCGGGCGAAGTCACACCGTTCACGATCGACCTGCATACCGCGGATCACGTCTTTAAGAAGGGCCACCGCATCATGGTGCAGGTGCAGAGCACGTGGTTCCCCGTCTACGACCGCAACCCGCAAAAATTTGTCCCCAACATCTTTGAAGCCAAAGAGTCCGACTACCAGAAAGCGACCCAGCGCATTTATCGCTCCAAGCGGTTCCCATCGAGCGTCGAAATCATGACTTTACCCGAGACGCAGGCAACCGCCGGAAACTAGCTGGTCCAGGTGCTTTGGGCGGCCCGTGGAAGTCATCGCAACTCGTTTGGGTGAAGTCAAATTGCAACAGCAAGCGCCGAGAGCAGGCGCAGGACCAAATGACAAAAATAATTTCTAAATTTAACTGGGCGTTTTCGGCAACTATTCGTCCCATTTACGGACATATGTTCATATTCGCTCAATATTTATGGGTTTCCCCGCCGAGTTCCCAAGAAGTGAACTCCTTCTCGCCGGCGGCTCGCAATCTCATACCCTTGCGCCGCCTCTTTTCTTTCTTGATACCGCTAGTGCGCGAAACAAGGAAACTTCTCTATAGAAATTTCGTATTCTCCAGTAAACACCTGGGCGTTTTCCGCGTCTAATCTCTATATAGGATGGGGTGTATGATTCCGAACTTAATCCCAACGCTGGATACCGCGATGGAAGAACGATCAAAGTTCGCGCCTCCTTCAGGCCCGCGTTTTCTGCGTTTCGGTCCGTTTCAGGTCGATCAACAGCGGCAAGAAGTAACCAAGAATGGCTCGCGACTCAAGCTACAAGGAAAGGTGTATCAAGTCCTCGTAGCGCTTCTCGATAAGCCGGGTGAAGTCGTGACCCGCGAAGAGCTGCGGCAGCGCCTCTGGCCCGCCGACACGCACGTCAATTACGACGCCAACGTCAATACCACGGTGAACAAGCTTCGCCAAGTGCTGGGCGATTCCACGGACAAGCCTCTTTACATTGAGACGATTCCCCGCAAAGGGTACTGCCTCCTGGTGACGGCCGAAGCCTCGGAAGTTCCCTCTGGGCCCGCGGCTCCCAACGCCGCGGCGGAGAACGCCTCGGTTCTGGCGGCTCCGGCTCTTGCGAACGAACTCGCGGCTGCGCGTCCAGGTTTTTGGATACCTATTGGCGTGGTCGGTCTGATCCTTGCCGGAATGCTTCTCGGCGCTGGCATCACCATCACCACTCTCTATATTTCTCATTTCGCGCAAGCCACGCGTTGGCCTTAGCGGCGCGCTTCGAATTTTCCGGAACTATGCGGCGTCTCGAGATCCGCAATTCTCTCTGAGGTTCTCGTGTAGACTTAGTCTCCGAACGTGCTCACCGCCATCACGCGCGCCGTCAGCCCCGCCATCGTAGATTGCGAACTAAGCTTTATCCCGCGCCAGCCGATCGATCTCCAAATCGCGCGTGAGCAACATCACTCCTACGAACAACTTCTCGAAAAACTCGGCGCTTGTGTCGTGTCCCTTGCCTCCGAGCCGGATCTCCCCGATTCCATGTTCGTCGAGGATCCCGCCATCGTCCTGGATGAGCTCGCCGTCATTTTGCCGCTGGGCACAGAAACGCGGCGTCTGGAAGCCGCGTCGCTCGCCGAAGCCATTTCCAAATTTCGCACTCTTGCCTATGTCGCTCTACCAGGCAATCTTGAGGGCGGCGACATTCTGCGCATCGGCCGCAAACTTTTCGTCGGTGTCACGAAACGCAGCAACGCCGAAGGCCTTCGCCAACTCGCCGCCATCCTCGTGCCGCACCATTACGAAGTCATCCCCGTTAGGGTGACCGGCTGCCTGCACCTCAAGTCCGCCGTCACCTGCCTCGGCCGCCAGACTCTGCTAGCCAACCGCGCCTGGTTCGATCCAGCGCCCTTCTCCGGCTGCGAATGGATCGACGTCGATCCCGCCGAACCCCACGCCGCCAATGCCTTGGCCCTGGGAAATACAATCATTTTCCCCGCGTCTTTCCCTCGCACTCGCGCCCGCGTCGAAGCCCAAGGATTCGATGTGACTCCTCTCGACATCTCTGAACTCCAAAAAGCCGAGTCCGGCCTGACTTGCTCTAGCTTGATCTTTCAAGCTTAGTTCTCGAACGGCTAAGGTCTCGATGGTCCGGGGTCTGCCCAAAAGCACATAGCCACCTCGATTCGCCGGAGCGGCCGTTACCGTTGAAGTGCTTATCTTGTTTTTTTAGTTCGGCAACTCCGTCACGCTCCGCGCCACAAACACCGGCTGGCCGCTGATGGGATCCTGCAACACTAAGCCGACCACGCGCAACGGATTCCCCGGATTGCTCGTCAGGTCCGCAAGACTCGTCAGCCCCCCGCCAACCTCGTGAACGGCGTCACGTAGACGGTCACCGGCCCGTTGAACAAAATGCCTGCCAGTCCGTGCGAATTGAACGGCAAGGTGCTGGTGCCAGTAGATGAGGCACTTTTCCGCGCCTGTCAGGTCGATCGTTGAGATCTGCCCCGACGTGAAGCCCGTGCCCGCGGGCAGCGCGTCTCGCACGTACAGATCGAAGTCCTGCGCCGTGCCCACTGGTGGAGCTACGTACGTAATCAGTCCTCCCGCATAGAATTTGTCTTTGTACAGAATGGCCACGGTATCCGCCAGAAACGTCCCATCGGTCCGGTCCAGCGTGCCCGAGATCGATACGATTGACGTGCTGGTCAGGTCGCTGATGGTCTTGCTGCCTTCCCATTCCGTCTGGCCGTTGACGTTCACCGTAAACGCCCGTGCGGCCCTTGCATCGTGAAGGAATTCACGACGCCGGTAATCTGCCCCTGCATATCGACCGCCAGTGACTTGCGGATGTCGAACTCGAAACCCAAACCGAGGACATCGCCCTTATTCACAACCGACGGACTGCTGAGGCTGATCGTCACCGTCGAGGTCGATAGCATGGCCGGCGGTGTGCTCGTCGCGGTGAGGCTGCTGATCGTCGGCCGCTTCGGGGGATTGGCTTGTGGATTCGCACCGCATCCCACCGCGAAGGCCACAAGCGCAAACGCAAACATCCCACTTAACCACTTGCTTCGATTCATGGCCTTCCTTCCTTTCGAGCTTGCCTACCCTGGAGGCGCACCCTGCGGCCTTCGACCTGGGCCCCTTAAACCCACCTCGTTAGAATGAGTCGCTGCCTGTAAGTAATTGATTTACAAAATGTTATCTAATCGTTGCCAGAGACCTCACCCGTCGCAGGCCATCTGGGCTGGGCACAACTTCTAGCCGCGGAATCTTCTGGACAGCTCGCCGGCGCCCTCTGGCAATCTTTGGCTTTGCCTCCGGTTTCCTTTGTGTTAGTCTTTCCCTCGGTATGATTTCCATCGCGACGAAGCGAATTACCACGACGACGTCTATGTCGACTACCTCGACTAAGGCGAAGTCCACTATTTTCGCTTCCGGCGCGTGGAGAAAAAGCTAGCAAGCTAGTAAGAGTTTCCAACCCACCGCCTGAAGCGAACCTGGCGGTGGGATTTTTCTTTTAGCCCCCGCAAGAGACGCTCCAGCGGAAACCAGGAGCGGACGTGATGAGCCCCGAATACGTGCAGGAAAATGTGGCCGCAGAAAGCTGCGTAGCTGAATCCTTCGCGGTTACTCGTATTAATGAAGAAGGCCGCTTTACGACCGCCGACAACGATGCTGCGGAGAGCCCCCGCCAATCCGTTGTGGCCTTGAAATTCGGCGGCAGCTCTCTACTCGGGGCCGAGCGCATGCTGCACGCCGCAGACCTGGTCCGCGTGGCTGCCCAGTCCTCGAGGGTTATCGTCGTAGTCTCCGCGATGAAGGGCGTCACCGATCGGCTTCTCTCCATCTCGCGTACGCTTGCCGAAGGAAAACTTTCCCATGCGCGCAACGAAGCCGAAGGTGTCCGGCATCTGCATTTTGATGTGCTGCAGGATCTCCAGCTTGAGGAAGCCAAGCACGATCGCGTCCGGCACGGCCTCCAGCTACTTGGCTGGGATCTGCTACACGAAGTGCCGTCAGAGGGCCGCGTCGCGGGCACTCCCGAACTCGCCGATCGCCTCGCCTCTTTTGGCGAACGATTCAGCGCGCGTCTGTTCGCCGCCGCTCTCGAAAAATCCGGCGTCTCCGCTGTTCCCGTTTCCTCCTCCGATTTCGTGCTCACGTGCGACACTTTCCGCGACGCCAAGCCTCATCTGGAAGAGACTCGGGCGCGCGGCCGCAGCATTCTCCTCCCGCTTCTTGAAGCCGACCTCATTCCTGTGGTCACCGGTTTTATAGGGGCGACTCCCGACGGCCGCATCACCACGCTCGGCCGCAATAGCTCCGACTTTTCAGGCGCCATCATTGCTCACGTTGTGGACGCCGAAGAGCTAGTGATCTGGACCGATGTGGACGGAGTTTACACAGCCAATCCTCATGTCTCCGTCGAGGCTAAACTTCTCCACGACCTGAGCTATGATGAAGCGCACGCCCTGGCAGCCAGCGGCGCCAAAGTCCTTCATCCTCACGTACTGCCGCTCGCCGCGGAAACGGAGATGACCATCTGGATTCGCAACACATTCAAGCCGCACGTCCGAGGGACGCGCATCGGCCTCGCTCAACATGCCGGTGACCATGCGCAATTCGGAGGGGCAGCATGAGCGCGCACTCTTCGGAAAATGGCGACAAGAGCGGCATGGCGCAGCAAGCGGTAAGTCCCCTGCCAGGCGGCGCCGCGAAAAAATGGCGTGCAGGCGTACTGGGCGCGACGGGTCTTGTCGGGCAGCGGCTGGTAAAACTTCTCGCCGGTCATCCCTGGTTCGAGCTAACGGAAGTGGCCGCCTCCGAACGCTCGTCTGGCAGGAGCTACGGGGAAGCCGTGCGGTGGCACCTCGACGGCCCCATCCCGGAGGCCGCGCGCAGCCTAGTGGTCAAAAGCCTCGACCCCAGCCTCGATTGCGATTTTGTTTTTTCCGCGCTCGATTCATCCGTCGCTGGCGGCGCCGAAGAAGACTTCGCCGGCGCCGGATATCCGGTCGTCAGCAACTCAAAGAATCACCGTATGGATCCCGACGTCCCCTTGCTCATTCCCGAAGTCAATGCCGCGCATCTCGAGGCCATCCCCGCGCAGCAAAAAAATCGCGGCTACGACGGCGGCTTCATCGTCACCAACCCGAATTGTTCGACGGCCGGCCTCGTCCTGGTCTTGAAACCGCTCGCAGACGCTTTCGGCCTCGAAAAAGTTTTCGCCGTCACGCTCCAAGCGGTCTCTGGCGCAGGCTATCCCGGTGTCGCCGCGATGGACATCCACGCCAACGTCATTCCCTTCATCAGCGGAGAAGAAGAAAAAATGGAGTCCGAGCCGCAGAAGCTGCTGGGTAAATGGGATGGCGCCCGTTTCATCGACGCAGGCCTCGGCCTGAGCGCCCACTGCAATCGCGTTCCCGTTCTCGAAGGCCACCTCGAGTGCATCTCCGTCAGCCTGAAGAAAATTGCCTGCCTGAAGGAAGTCCGCGAAGCGTTGCGCAACTTCGAAGTTAGTGCCGAGCTTCGCTCACTTCCTTCCGCCATCCGTCATCCCGTGGTGGTCCTCGATGGCGACGACCGCCCCCAACCGCGCCGCGACGTTCACGTCGGAAACGGTATGGCCGCCGTAGTCGGCCGGGTACGTGAATGCCCGCTCCTCGATATAAAGCTAACGCTCCTCTCGCACAACCTAGTTCGCGGCGCCGCCGGCGCCGCCCTTCTCAACGCCGAACTCCTCGCCGCCCGCGGCTTCCTCAATCGTCGCGTCTCCGCGGAGGAGGCGCAACTCGCCGCTCGGTAACGGGTTTCTCGGAGAGCCAATTGCCAATTCCACGCCTCGCCCATGAGCAAATTGCTCTAGTATCCGGCCTCTTGGCCCAGTACATCCGAAGTCAGCAGGTCAGGCACGCGCCCCGCGCGATTCCGTTATCTCGAGAACAGAAAGGCGCGATGGCTGGATTCTTCTTGCCGCAGCTTTGTAACCGAGCTTGACGAAACTTGGTTCTACATTCGCCCGGGAGAGCAGCAGCACGGACATCGCTGATCGCTTTTTTCGCGACGCCGGCCATGCCCATATCGGCCGCTCCGGCGAAGATTTGCGGTCCGCTCTGCGAACCGTATGATGGACGTAGATGGGCTCCTTTTCCACGTGGCACATGGGCGTCGCGATTTGGAAGTGTTGTGCGGTCAAGCGGTGGAAAAAAAAAGGGTTGCGACACTGTTCGCTAAACCACCCGGGCTTCCATGCTTCCTCCTGAAGCGTATTGCTTCAGCTGTTCAGACAGTCTCTCGGCCCAACGTTCGAGCCCGTCCGTGCCTCCGAACGAGATGATGATGACGACAATCTTCGTGGTTGTTTCCGCCACCATGGTTCGTTCCGAATCGCTCGTCGGACTGCCATGGGGCCCAAGCGCATCACAAAACACCGGCAGTCCCTCGAGATTCAGGTCGTATTTCCCGATTCCTTTGTATGTCTCGCCAGCCCGCCCCGCCCGAAACACGATATCGCCTTTGACGTGCGCCAGATCATAAAGCCCCACCGGCAACCGACTCTCGACGCTCACATAGTTGATCACGTCCACCACATTATTGATCCGCGGCAACCCCTTTCCCGCGATCACCCTCCGCAAGAGCGCCTCCGCTGACCCGCGATACCTGGCCGGGTCCTTCCCCAGCGCCTTGTACGCCGCCCGCGTCGCCATAATCGCGGCCGACTCCAGCACCGCCTGGGGCTCCGCCAACTGCAAAATTTTTTCTTCGCAAGTGCGCAGCTTCTGGTCCAAGCCCTCCGGGGTCGCCACCGTCTCCACTCCCGCCGTGATGCACGCCAACGCCACTCGTGGGCATTTCGCCTTCAACTCAATATCGATGCTCACCCTCGCCATTTGTCTTTTCTTCGCCGCAATTGAGAGCGGTTCCTCTCGCTCAAGAAGCTCGTCAATCGTGATAAGCTAACACCATTGTAGGCCCGTAGCTCAGTTGGTTAGAGCGCGTCCTTGACACGGACGAGGTCTGCGGTTCGAGTCCGCACGGGCCTACCATTTCTCATGGGTCTCACAACGGCCTTCGCCGACATCCATGCGCCGTTTCTTCTGGATCCGCCTAATCCTCTTCCTGTGGCAAAGCCGATGGGGCTTCGCCCTCATTGGACTCTGGTTTGCTCTAGGTACGGTGGCCTTTCATTTCTGGGAACGTTTGCCCCTCGGCGAATCCTTTCTAAACGCAGTCTATTTTCGCTCCCGTCCGGATTCCTTCTGGGTTCTCTACTCTTTTTGGGGCCAATGCGTCCTCTTTGGCATCGTCATTTCGATCTTTCTGCTGCAAGCTTTACAGCGCTACAATCCGCAGGAAGGATGCCGCATGCTCGCCAAAGAAATGCAAAACCACGTCATCATCGTCGGCTACACGCACCTCGGCGTGCGCATCGTCGAGCATCTCCGCCGCTCGAAACAGCCTTACGTTTTGATCGACAAAGATGCCGCTGCGGTCGATGACCTCATTCGCGATGGAGAACCCATCATAGTCGACGACGCCAAGCAGGAAAGCTCGCTATCCGACGCCGGTATCGAGCGCGCCAAACTCCTCATCGTCACATCCAACAACATCGAGACCGCTCTGCTCGTGACCAAACGAGCCCGCGATCGCAACAAGAAAACCCACATCATCGTCCGCTGCTATCTCGACGAGTTCACGGAAATCCTGGAAAGCTTGGGTGCCAACGAAGTCATCTCCAGCTCCAAAAGCGCCTTCAGCGGAATCTCTTCCCATCTAGATTCTCGCGGCCCTGTTCGTTAACTTTCCATCCGTTGACTTTCGAAAGGCGGCATCCTAGCATTGCTGTAGCAACTGTTTCGTGACGCGCGAGGTCTTTTATGAGTTCCTCCACGCCACTTCCCCTGCCGCAACTTCCCCCTCCTGTCGCCGAGGTTCTTGCCTCTTTTCTCGAATGCGCAAAGGACGCCTTCGGCCATGACCTCCTTTCTGCTGTCCTGTTCGGAAGCGCTGCGGAAGGCAAGCTTCGCGCGACTTCCGACATCAACCTTATTCTGGTTCTTGCCGTTTTCCATCAAGCCAAGGCCGACCAGCTTCGTCAACCTCTACGCGTCGCCCAAGCCGCTATCCAACTCCATCCCATGTTTCTCTTGAAGGATGAAATTCCTCACGCCGCTCGTTCCTTTGCACCCAAGTTCGCTGACATCCGCCGCCGCCGCGCCATTCTCTTCGGCGACGATCCGTTCGCTTCTCTCTCCATCCCTCGCGATGCCGAGGTCCGCCAGCTCCGCCAGCAACTCCTCAACCTTGTTCTTCGTCTCCGCGCCGCCTACGTTGCACGTAGCCTGCGCGAAGAACAGCTTAGCCTTTTGATCGCCGGAGCACTCGGCCCCCTGCGTTCCTACGCTGCCGCGCTCCTCGACCTCGAGGGTCGACCCGCAGCTTCGTCTTTCCAAGCCCTTCAATCATTGGGCGCCGAGCTGGCCATTCCCGATTGGCCGCAGCTTTCCGCCTGCCTTGCAGCCACACAGGAAACACGCGTCTCTGCTCCCGGCGAAGCGCCGCGCCTCTTCTTTCCTCTCCTCGATCTGGCTTGCCGGATGCAATCCCGAGTCGAAGCGCTCTCCGGTGAGGTGCGCCGTGAATCCCTTTGATCTTCGTGGCCCGGAATTTCTCGTCTTCTATTTCTTCTTGTCCTTGCTGGTCATCGCTGGCGTTGTTCTGCTTCGTCGTCTCAGCGAAGACCGCGACACCGGCAAGCCTCCCATTGACGATCCCTACTTCGTTGCTTTCTTGCGCGGCGGCGAAAGCGAAACCCTCCGCGTCGCCGCACTCTCTCTCATCGACCGCGGTCTGTTGACTCTCAAAAGTTCGGGAGCCTCTGTCCTTTTTCCCGGAAGCGCTGATAGCCGCCTCGAACTGAGTGACCCTGCCGCCATCGAAACCGTAAAGCGCCCCATTGAAAAGCGCATCCTCGAAGCCTTCAAAACCTCCCAGCCCGTTCACTCGACGCTGGACTCACTCGAAGGCTGCACCGCCTGTTTCGATTACGCCATCAATCTCGAGAAGTTCGGCCTCCTGCCCGACGAAGAGGTGCGAAAAGCACGCCTCCGCCGCGTTGCCATTGCCATCGGAATTCTTCTAGGCGTTGCAGCCGTGAAAATTCTTATTGCTCTTTCCCGTGGACGCACCAACATCCTTTTCCTTGTCATTCTTTCTGGTCTCGCCGCTTTCGTCGCTTTTAAAACAAGCAATCCGTTTCGCACCGTCCGCGGCGAAAAATTTCTTCAGGACGTGAAATCTCTCTTCAGCTCGCTTCGTCAACGCGCCGCCTCACTTCGTCCCGGAGGCGCAACCTCGGACCTGGTTTGGCTGGCTTCGGCCTACGGACTCACGGAAGTCCCGCCCATCATCTTTCCTCAGGTGACAGCGCTTCGCCCGCGCAGACAGCCTCGCGGACTAGGCTCTACCGGTTGGGGTTCCGGCAACTCTTCGTGCGGCACCACCACTAGCTGCAGTACTGGAAGCAGTAGTTGCGGCGGCGGTGGCTGTGGGGGCGGTGGAGGTTGCGGCGGCGGCTGCGGCGGTTGCGGGAGTTAAGACGTGAACAATCTCACCGACAGAGTCGGCCTCGGCTGGCGCCCCGATCTAGCCGCCGGCATTCTCGAGCACCTCGATGGCATCGACCTCTTAGAAGTTATTGCCGACGATTTTTTCTCCGCACCGCGCCGCCAAGTCCGCGCTCTCAAAACGCTCGCTGCCCAAATCCCCGTGGTTCTCCACGGCGTCAGTCTCGGGCTCGCTTCTTCCTCTTCCGTGGAAACCAAGCGCCTCGATCAAATGGCGCGTCTCATGGAAGAGGTCAGCCCCGAATTCTGGTCCGAACATCTGGCTTTCGTCCGGGCGGGCGGAATCGAAATTGGCCATCTCGCCGCCCCGCCTCGTTGCTCCGCCACGGTAGACGCGGCCGCCGCCAATCTCCACCGCGCCCAAGCCGCCGTCGGAGCCAAGCCTCTCGTCGAAAATATCGCCACGCTGATCGATCCCCCCGCCAGCACACTCTCGGAATCCGAATGGATCGCCGGCATCCTCTCCTCCTCAAATTGCGGCTTGCTCCTCGATCTTCACAATGTCCTCGCCAACGGCCTTAATCACGGTTACGACCCCTTCGAGTTTGTGCGCCAAATCCCACCGGAGCGCATTGCCGCCATTCACATCGCAGGTGGCAAGTTCATCTCTGCGCCCGACGGCACGCAGCGCCTTCTCGATGATCACTTCCACGACGTTCCCCATCCCGTCTTCGATCTCCTCGAAGAAACCGCCGCGCGTGCTCCCGGCCCGCTCACAGTGATTCTCGAACGCGACGGCGACTACCCCTCGATGGACTCCCTTCTCGCGCAAATCGCCCAAGCTCGCCGAGCCCTCGCCAAAGGCCGACAGCGCCGCATGCAACCTGTGGAGGCCGTCGCTTGAGTTCCATCCAACTCGAAGCCTTCCTCGCCCGCCTTTACGTCGACTCGGACGCACGCGCCAATTTCAAAGCCAACCCCCGCGCCGAAGCAAAAAAAGCAGGCCTCTCGGAAGATCAATGCACCGCCCTGGAGAAACTCGATTGGATCGGCCTCGAGATGGCCGCCCGTAGCTTTGCCAAAAAGCGCCAGTTAAAACGCCGCCCGAGCTGGTTCGCCGCGTTCCAACTACGTCTGTCGCGTCTCCGTTTCCTGCGCTTCCTCCAATGAGGGCTTTGTCTCTCTGGTAGCAATCTCCCATGCAAAAAACCATCCCATGTGAAGAATCCGTAGTTTAATAAAGGCAGGCCCAAGCAAAATGAGTGTGGTATGGGGATCGCTCGCCTATTTACTCCTGCGCTTGTCTGTCTCAGCATTCTTGCATCCCTCCCAACTCACGCCGCGGAACTGGCTGCTTGCACCGGTCTTGTACTGGACGAAAACGGCATCCCCGTCGCCGCCGCCCAACTGAAACTCGAAGACCGTTCCGCCCACGTCTACCGAACCGAAACCGACGGCGCCGGCCGCTTCACTCTCCGAAATCTCCCCGCCGGCGATTTCAAGTTGGAAGTCCGCAAGCAAGGCTTCTTCGTGATCGCCGCCCGCGCGATCACTTTTCAGCCAGGCGCCAACGAACTCAATCTCACACTAAATCACGCCGAAGAACTCCACGAGCATGTCCAAGTCACCGCCCCCACCAATCAAATCGACCCGCAAGACACCGCTCAACGCAACACCCTCACCGCACGCGCCATCCGCGACATTCCCGTACCCAGCCCCCACGTCCTCGCGCAGAGCCTCGCCGCGCTTCCCGAAATCACGCAAGACAATCTCAACAACCTTCACATTGCCGGCGCCCGCTCCGGAGAAACCCAGTACCTCCTCGACGGCTTCGAAATCGGCGACCCGGTAAATGGCCAGCTTACCTCACGCTTCAACGTCGACGCCACGCGCGCCGCCGAAGTCCAAACCAGCCGCTTCGGCGCAGCCTACGCTCACCCCGGCGCAAACATCCTCAGCCTCGAAACCCCCGATGGCGACGACCGCTGGCGCTTTGGCACCACCAATCCCGCCCCCGGCATCAATGTCTACCATGGCATTCATCTCGGCAATTGGTATCCACGGTTCACTTTCTCCGGCCCCATCCAGCGCGGCCGCTTCTGGTTCTCCGATTCGATCAGCCTGCAACATACATTCGCTGTCATCGAAGAACTGCCCTCTGGCGCTAACACCTCAGAAGACTGGGCAGGCGATAACCTCCTCCGCATGCAATACAACATCACGTCCAAACACATTCTCCATGCCACCTTTCTCTATAACCGCGCCTACGACACCAACATCGGCCTCGACCCCCTCGATCCTGTCTCGACCACGGTCACCGGCGAGCAAGAGCGTTACTTCGCCTCCCTCAAAGATCAAGTCTGGCTCCTCGACACGCTCTTCGATTTCGGCGTCGCCGCCGATGACGGCACTCTCGACTTCATCCCCCACGGCACGCAACCCGACGTGCTCCTCGTCAACGGCTCGACCGGCAATTATTTCCAGCGCCTCTATCGGCGCGGCCGCCGCCTGCAAGCGGCAGCCCAGGTGATCGCCGCATCGCGCCACTGGCACGGCACTCACCAAATCGCCGCAGGCGCCAACGTAGCAGCCCTAAGCTACTCCCTCTCCGCCGTGCGCGGTGAGATCGATGCCCTCCAAGCATTTCTAGGCGGTCAACAAAACGGCCCGCTCTGCGTCTCGCCCATCCCCGGCTGCCTCGTGCGCCGCTCCACGTTTCAAGGCCCCGCAGCTCCGCAAGTCTCCAACACCGAAGCCGGCGCCTACGCCCAAGACACCTGGTCGATCTCAAAGTACCTCGTTGTGCAAGCAGGCCTGCGCACCGACTGGGATCGCTTCACGCAAAGCGCCCTGGCCGGCCCGCGCCTCTCCGCCAACGTTGTCCCTTTCGGCGACGACACCTCAAGAATCTCCATCGGCTGGGGCATCTACAACGCTCCGCTCAATCTCTCTCTCATCGGCCAAACTCTAGATCAGCGCCAGATCGACACCTTCTACGACTCCGTCGGCAACATCGTCGCTCGAGGCCCGGTAGTAAGCCAGTTCGCGCTCCCCACAAACGCCCTCGAGCAACCCCGCTTTACAATTTCCAGCGCCGGCTGGCAGCAAAAATTCGCGCACAGCACACTCCTCGCCCTCGAGCTGCTAGCCCGCAACAGCTCCCACAGCTTTGCCTACGTCAATCAGCAACCTACTCAACCCGGCGGAATTTTTCTCCTGGAAGATACGCGCAAAGACCGCTACCGCGCCGCCACCGCTTCGGTCCGCCACGTCTTTTCCGAGGACATGGAAGTCTACGGCGCCTACACCCGCTCCATCGCCCACTCCAACGAAGTCCTTAACCCCGCCCTTGGGTCGATCTTCTACCTAGCTCAGCAATCCGGCAATGTCGCGTGGGATGCCCCCAACCGCCTCCTCAGCTGGGGCTGGGCCCCCACGCACATTTGGGGCATCCAACTCAGCTATTTCTTCGAATACCGCACCGGCTTCCCGTTCAGCGTCATCAATCTAGAGCAGCAACTCGTCGGTCCGCCAAACTCTTCCCGCTTCCCCGACTACGCCAGCCTCAACCTCGGCATCGAAAAGAAATTCGGTTTCCGCGGTTACCTCTGGGGAGTCCGAGTGGAGGCCGTCAACGCGCTAGACCGCCAAAATCCCGACACGGTAGTCAACAATTTCGACGCCCCCAATTTCCGCGCCTTCTCCGGTGGCCAAAGCCGGTCCTTCACCCTCCGCGTCCGCTTCATCGGCCGAAAATAGCCACGCGAAGTTGACGCAGCGGATCGCGACCTGTGCCTCGGCTCTAACTAGAATGGCGCAGCCCGAAATTCGGAGCGCGCCGGCCGCGTTGCTGGGTTGCAGCCGGATTATGGCTTGGGGAGATCCAGCAGCACCACATCCGAGCGCTCCTGCAGCCGTTCGAGGACAACTTCACGCCCGTCCGGGGAGATGTCGAAGTCGCGAATGTCGAAGTCGGACGTGAGGTTGGTCAACTGCCGCTCGGCGCCCGTCTCCAGGTCGATGAGCCAGAGATTCTTATGTTGAATCTCTCCTCGCAGGAACACGAGTGCCCGTCCTCCAGACAGCAAGACCAGACGTCGAGCCCCGCGCGTCAGCGTCAAAGCCGGCAGGGGATGCGCTGCAGCCTCGGCTGTGACGGCTTTTACCGAGAACGTGGTTCCCAGGTCGGCCCCTGAATAGACAACGAAGCGACCGTCAGGCGCCCACGCGGGATCGACCGAGTACTCCTGGACAAAAAGAGCGGGGGAGCGACCGTTGACCGGAACCCGGAAGAGGTGTGGGACGCCGTGATGGTCCGCCGCCGAGGTGATCGATTGGCCGTCGGGCGCCCATGCTGGAGCGCCCTGCAGGTCGAGCGCATTGGTCACAATCCGCGCGTTCGTGCCATCGGCCTGCATCACGTACATGAGCGTCTGCCCGTGTTGTCGGACCGAGAATGCGACATACTTTCCGTCCTGAGAGATTGCCGGGCCGCCAAAGATTCGCGCTCCCTGACCGCTCCACAACTCCGTGCCAGTTCCGTTGGCGGCCTTCCAGATACTCTCGTTCGTGCCTGTCTTAGAAACATATAGAAGATAATTTGGACCTAGTCGCGGGGAGAACCCCGTGCTGGTTGTCAGCGGGATTGCCGCCGCCGCCGACACCTCGGAGGGTGGATCAGCGAACCGCAAGCGCCAGAGTGTTCTCTTCGCACTCGCGACTGTAACAACCAGACGGCGACCGTCGGCGCTGGCCGCCAGTGACGTGTACCGATCAAGGCCAGAGTTTAACCTGTGGGGAATGCGGCGCTTGACGTCCGTGCTATAGAGCCAAGGCCCCGAACCATCGGGATCGCTAGCGAGGTACAGCAGCGTGTGCCGATCCAATAGCACCGGATGACTCACGCGTCCAATGTGCGACGTGATCCGTTCAGGGGTGCCGCCAGATGGAGTGATGCGCCAGATGTCCAATTTGTCTGGCAAGGAACCCTGGACGAAGTAGAGGAATGCCGAGTCGGGCGCCCACAACGGAAAGTGAGAGTGGAGCCCGGCAGGCGCAGTGAAGATCGGCCGACCCTCCGATTGCCGGCTGCCTTCTGAAACGAACAGCGGATCTCCGGGGCCGGGTGTGTGGTACGCGAGCCGGGAGCCGTCGTGAGACCAGTCGAACTCGGCCACGCCTTCAAGGTATGGCTTCGGCTGTCCGCCCAGCGTTGGCACCGCCCAGATGCTGATGTCACCGCCGCCGCTCGAGCCGTTTTGCCTGCGAACCCAATACGTTACAAATGCACCGTCGGGCGAGAACCCCAGGGTGCGGATCGATGGATTGACGAGTTCCGGCGCGCTTCCGCGGGTCAAGTTGTGGAACTGTCCCGAACCGACCTGCGTAATCCAGACGTCCATCTGTCCGTCCCGGTCCGACAGAAACGCAACGAAATGGCCGTCGCGTGACACCGCAGCGGCCTCTTCCACTCCATCGAAGTCCGTGACGGTCAGGAATCGCGCGTCAGCGATGGGGTTTCGCCAGAAGTACTCCGTCCGCTGAAACCAGACGCTTGCGCCAATTGCCAGAGCCGCTCCCGCCCCTGCCAAAGGCAAGACCAACCTCCATCTGGTTCGAGCGGTCGACATCGTCGGGGGATTGGGAGAGGGGCCATTCCTGCTGTTCACCACCGCTGCAGTGCTGCTCACCGGCGCCACCCAGCGGTATCCACGTCGCGCCACCGTTTCCACATAGCGCGGAGCGTCCGCCGAATCGTTCAAAGCCGCTCGCAACCGCTTGATGGCGGCGTTCAGACTGTGCTCGAAATCCACGAACGTGTCGGCGGGCCACAGTCTCCTTATGAGTTCCTCTCTCGTGACCATCTCGCCGGGTTGTTCCAGCAGCATCCTAAGGATTGCTGCCGGCTGGCCCTCCAGCCTTATTTTGATCCCTTGTTTGTGGAGCTCTTCTGTCCGAGGGTTAAATTGGAATACCCCGAAGTGGCGAACGCTTGAATCCGTAGGACTTTCGGTCACGGGTAAGACCACCTTGGCCAGAGTATATATGGCGCCACGCGCGGCCTCCAGTCCCGATGTCACATTTAGCAGTAAGCCCTTTCGGCAGAACGGTTTTCCGTGTCTCCCACATTTCTCCCGCCCTGCATTGACCCTTGGGAATGGCTGAGTAGATTCTCGCGTTCGCCCTGCCAATAGAAGATGCAGGAGCCGTCGCATGATTAAGTCTTGGGGAGGAACAATGAAACTTTTGATTTCGATTTTGTCCACTTTCCGGTGGTTATTGATGCTGGGGATTTTGATCGTCCCTCAGTTGGTAGAGGCCCAATGGCGGGCCACCGTCGGAGCCCAGACGAGCGACAAAGGGGTCCAGGCACTGGCGTTTCTTCCAAATGAGATCTGGATTCATGCAGGCGACAGCGTCACGTGGACCTTTGAAACCGACGAGCCTCATACTGTGAGTTTCTTGAAGTCCGGTCAGACGCGTTTAGCGTACCAAGTCGGTTGTCCCGGGTTTTCGCCGGACGGCTCCGCCACGTTCGATGGATCCACCTGTCTGACGACCGCTCCTTTGACAAAAGGACAAACCTTTATCGTGACGTTCCCTACTGAAGGCAATTTCAAGCTGGTGTGCCTGGTCCACGCCAACATGACCGGAGCTGTTCATGTTCTCAGTCCCTCCGAGCCCCTTCCTCACGAGCAGGACTTCTACGATGATCAGGCTGCTGACATGCGGCACACCTTGCTTTCCGCAGTCCATCGCGAAGGAGACCACGACGAGCACGACTCCGATCACCGCCACGGGCTCGAACATCAAGTAATCGCTGGCGATTCCAAGATACTCGCGACCGCCGGTGGATCTAGCACCGCCGCACTGCCGCGCTTCATACATTCAACGATTGTCATTCATGCCGGAGAGACTGTGGAGTGGAGTACCGTCGGCCCTGTGGGATCGCACACGATCACGTTCGGAGCGGAGCCC
>Ga0210410_10001465_pt1 | contig 22237 bp, 18 predicted proteins | sample IncBWC4MmetaG_FD_161058 | JGI IMG/M metagenome (GOLD analysis project Ga0210410, IMG submission 161058) | Forest soil microbial communities from Barre Woods Harvard Forest LTER site, Petersham, Massachusetts, United States - Inc-BW-C-4-M | ecosystem: Environmental > Terrestrial > Soil >... | reverse complement strand
ACCGCATCGGGACGGCCGACGTGGAAGGCGCGTTGGTGAGCCATCCGGCGGTGGCGGAGGCGGCGGTGATCGGGCGGCCGGACGAAATCAAGGGCGAGAACATCAAGGCGTTCGTGATGCTGCGCGTGGGCCACACCGCTTCGGCCGAACTGGAAGTAAAGCTGAAGGACCATGTGCGACACGTGCTCGGCGGAATTGCCGTGCCGGCGGAGATCGCCTTTCCCGAGAAGCTGCCGAAGACACGCAGCGGCAAGATCATGCGACGGCTGCTAAAGGCGCAGGAGCTGGGCAAGGATGTGGGGGACATATCCACCCTGGAAGAATGAAACGGCTGAGTTGTCAGTCATCAGCGGGAAATTTCCGGATCTGCAGGCGGTGTTTATTATGGGCCGAAAAGTGAAATTCCGACTGAGACTTGACACCAAACTCTTGAGTGCAGTTAATCGAATTGTGGAGCAGAGAGGCACCACCGTAGACTCATTTGTAACCGAAGTGTTGCTTCAGGCGTTGAAGGAGGGAACCGAGAAGGAAATGTCCACAAACGCCTTCATTCGGCCCGTGGAAAAAAGCACACAACGGCGAGGGCAGGAGTGATCGTGCAATATGCGCGTGGGAGAATTTATACGCCTGCGGAGTGGCGCAACATCCAGTTTAGAATTTTTGCGGGTGAATCCCCTGAGTGTGTATAATCCTTGGCGGTTCAGAGTTGAGTTGTGTGGGCAACTCGATTTCAAATGTGGAGGATATTCGATGGCAGAGCTTGGCGATGAAAAAGTGAGCGGAAAGTTCCTGGCATTTTTCCTGGTGGCTGGTTCGCTAGGAGCGATCGTGATGACGTGGATCGCGTATGCTGCCATGGTGGGGAGAGCAATCTAGCAGGCAAAAGACTTATTGAGTGAAGCGGCCGAGTTGCAGCCGGGAAAGCCCAATCGAAGGGCCGGCGAACTCGGCCTTTTTTTGTTTGCGGTTTGAGGGAGATGCGCCCGCCTCAGAAGGCGCCCGCTACAACTTCTATAAACCCAGGTGCCCGGGCAAGTCGGATAGAGTTTGAACTGTCGCCGCGGGGGCGACGCCCAATTCGTCCGAGACGGCAGAATTGCGATTGAGCCAGTAGGTGCGAAAACCAAAAGACGCCGCGCCGGCGATGTCCCAATAATTGGATGAGATGAAGCCGATCGCTTCCTTTGGGATGCCCAGGCTGGTTACGGCGTGCTGGTAGACTTCCGGACGCGGCTTGTACAACTGCAGGTCGTCCACGCTGAAAATATTTTTGAAAAAGTGAGCCATCCTGTTGGCGGCAACGAGCGGCGCAAGCATTTCGAGAGTGCCGTTGGACAAAATGGAAAGAGGCAGGCTTGAAAGTTTCTCGAGGGCCGGTCTTACCTCGGGAAATGCGGGCAGCGTGAGATACACCCGCATAAGTCGTTTCTGTTGATGTTCGTCGCAGGAAAGATTCAAAGTACGGCAGCTGAAGACCAACGCATCTTCGGTGATTTTCCAGAAATTTTCGTAACGCCCCATCAGGGTGCGCAGCCAGGAATATTCAAGCTGTTTGGCGCGCCACAGCTGGCTGAGGGCCGCGCCATTGCCGGGGAAGAGTTCTTCCGCGTGGGTTTTCACGGCAAACGGGTCGAAAAGCGTCCCATAGGCGTCGAAAACCAGCGCGCGAACCGGCGGAGCCATGGCCGCCGAGCGCTAGCGCTCCTCGCCGAAGAGCTTGATGTCTTCGGGGCCTTCGGCGAGGGGGCCGCGTTCGCGGCCCTGAACGAGTTCGCGGATTTGCTCGACGATATCGGGATTGGCGAGCGTGGTGATGTCGCCGGTGTCCATATGATTGGAAATGGCGGCGAGCACCCGCCGCATGATTTTTCCTGAGCGGGTCTTGGGCATGTCTGGGACGATGTGGATGGTCTTGGGGCGGGCGATTTTGCCGATCATGGTTTCGATGGTGGATTTGACTTTGTCCTGAATCGCCTTGGTGGTCGGAACGCCGGGTTTCAGCGAGATATAGACGACCGGGACGCGACCTTTGACTTCATCCACCACGGGGACGACGGCGGCTTCGGAAATTTCGCCGATTGTAAGGCAAGCGGATTCGACTTCTTTGGTGCCCAGGCGGTGGCCGGCGACGTTGATGACGTCGTCCACCCGGCCAAGTATCCGGTAATAACCGTCGGCGGGGAGCACGGCCCCGTCCGCGGCGTAGTAGGGCCAATCGCGCCAGTCCTTGCTCTTGGGATTCTTGTTGTACTTTTTATAGTACTGATTAACGAAACGCTGGGGATCACCCCAGATGGTCTGCATGATGCCGGGCCATGGATTGCGAATGCAGATGTTGCCGGCGTTTCCAGAGCCGGCCTTCACTTCCTTTCCATTTTCGTCCCAGATCACCGGATAAATTCCAAGCACGCCGGGGCCGGCGCTGCCGGGTTTCATGGGATCAAGCGCAGGCTTGGTGGTGCAGAGGAAGCCGCCGGTTTCCGTTTGCCACCAGGTGTCCACGATGACGGCTTCGCCTTTGCCGACGTTGTTGTAATACCACTTCCAGACCTCCGGTTCGATGGGTTCACCGACGGTGGTCATGTGCTTGAACTTGTAGTTGTAGATTTTCGGCTCGTGGAAACCGGCCTTGCGGAGCATGCGGATGGCGGTGGGGGAAGTGTGGAAGATGTTGACATCGAGGCGTTCGGCGATGCGCCACGGGCGGCCGGCGTCAGGGAATTGCGGCACGCCTTCGTAGAGAACACTGGTTGCGGCGAGCGCCAAAGGCCCGTAAACAATGTAGGAGTGCCCGGTGATCCAGCCGATGTCGGCCATGCACCAGTAGACGTCTTCGGGATGAATGTCCTGGTAATACTTGGAGGTGCCGGTGACATAAGCGAGATACCCGCCGGTGCGATGCTGGCAGCCCTTGGGTTTTCCGGTCGTGCCGCTGGTGTACATCAGGAAGAGCGGAGCTTCTGCGTCCAGCGAGACGGGCTCGACGACGTGGTTGCGGTATTCTTTCAAAACATCATCGACAAAGAAGTCGCGGCCCATGATCATCGGCGTGTCGGAAGAATATTTGCCGGGATAGCGTCTCCACACCAGGACCTTCTCGATCCCCTGGCCCGCTTTGGTTGCCGTTTCCACGGCGATATCCGCGCTGGCCTTGTGGTCCACCCACTTGCCGTTGCGGTGGTAGCCGTCAGCATAAATCAGGACGCGGCTGCCGGAATCGGCGGCGCGCAGGCCGCAGGCTTCGCCGGAAAAACCGCCGAAAACGACGGAATGAATCACGCCGAGGCGGGCGCACGCGAGCATGGTGATGGGGAGCTCCGGAATCATGGGCATGTGGATGGTGACGCGATCGCCGGTTTTCAATTTGGCGAATTCGCGCAACATCGCCGCAACTTCGTTCACACGCTTGTAGAGTTCCTGGTAGGTAATAACGACGGGGGATTCTGTTTCCGGCTCCGGGACGAAAATAAAAGCGGCCTTATTCTTGTGCTTCGCCAGGTGTCGGTCGACGCAGTTATAGCACGCGTTGAGCTTGCCGCCGACGAACCATTTCCAGAAGGGCGGGTTGCTGGCCTCGAGTGTCTTGCGCCAGGGCTTGTCCCAGTCGAGCAGGGAAGCGTAATGGTCGAAACACTCCGGAAAATGCTTTTCGCTGAATTTTTTGACGAAGGCGGGATCTTTAAGATTTGCCTGGGCGATGAATTCCTTGGAGGGATGGTAGTACTCTTCTTCCTTCCAGTGGACGGCGATTTGCGCTTCCGTGAGCTTCTCTTTGGCCTTCGGTACTTTCGCGTTCAGTTTTGGTCGGGCTGTGGCCACGGCGGCAACTCCCCATTGAAAAATGATTTCGATTGTTACGCAAGCACGAGGAACGGCAAGATTCGAGCCGGCCCATCTTCTTTGGAATGAGCTTGCCTGTCAAAAATGATGCTCCCGCTCGGGCACGGGAGTCAATCCGTCCGCTCCGGCTATTTCATGCCGCCGACTTCGTCCCAGATCTTGTGGCCGTGAGTTTCTTTGAGCAGCAGGCTGCCAACGATGAAGGTCATGGAAGCGACGATCATCGGATAGTACAGCCCGGCCAGGATATTGCCAGTGGCCGCGCATAAGGAAAGCCCGATCAGCGGTACCATGCCTCCGAACACGCCGTTTCCTATGTGATAGGGCAAGGAGAGCGACGTATAGCGTATTTTTGCGGGGAACGCCTCCACAAGGTATGCAGCGATCGGTCCGTACACCATGCAAACGTAAACCACCTGGATAAGAACCAGCAGCACCAGCATCGGCACGTTTGGATTCGCGGCTTCCTTCGAGGGAACGAGCGCACCGGAGGCATCGCGGCTCATTGGTGTTAGAGCGATGGCACCCGTAACTTTGTTTTTCGCAGACTTGACCGTCTCCACGTTATTCCCCGCGTAGGTTTCCATAGCCTTGTAAATCGGAATGTAAGTGAGCACGGCAATCAGACAACCAGCCATCATGATCCTCTTGCGCCCGATCTTGTCCGAAAGCCACCCGAAGAACGTGAAAAGCGGCATCCCGAGCACCAGGGCAATCGCGATAATGATGCTGGCCGTGCGCGTATTCACTTTCAGAACGGTCTGCATGTAAAACAAAGCGTAAAACTGCCCGGTGTACCAGACCACTCCCTGTCCTGCCGTGGCTCCGAAGAGTGAGATCAGAACGCGCTTGAGGTTTTCCCATTTTCCAAAAGCATCCTTTAGCGGCTGCACTGAGGTCATGCCTGCGGTCTTGATGGACGCGAAGATCGGCGATTCCTTCATCTTCAAACGGATGTAAAGGGAGATGCTCACAAGCAGGATGGAGATCAAGAACGGGATTCGCCAGCCCCAAGCCGAGAAGCTATCCTTGCTCATCGAGGACTGGGTCACCAGAATCACGATCAGGGAAACAAACAGGCCCAATGTGGCTGTGATCTGGATAAAGCTGGTGTAGAAGCCGCGCTTGCCGTCGGGGACATGCTCCGCAACGTAGACCGCGGCACCTCCATATTCGCCGCCAAGCGCCAGGCCCTGCAAAACTCGAATAGCCAACAGCGTGATCGGCGCGAACCAGCCGGCGGTGGCGTAGGTGGGAAGGAAGCCGATGAGGGCGGTGGCGCCACCCATAATGGTGAGCGTCACAAGAAAGGCGTACTTGCGGCCCACAAGATCGCCAATGCGGCCGAAGAACAAAGCGCCGAAGGGGCGTACCAGAAAGCCCACCGCGAAGGTGGATAAGTACGCGATCAGCGCGATAGTATCGTTGCCAGCAGGATAAAACTTCGGAGAAAGCACGGCTGCCAGGCTGCCGAAAATATAAAAGTCATACCATTCGATCATGGTGCCGACCGAGGAGGCAAGAATGACTCTCCAAATGCTGTAGTCCGCCGGTACCCTGTCGAGAGCTATGGTGCCGCTGGCCATGTTATTCCCCCTAGCCTTCCGTCGTTAAGCATGCATTCCGACCCGCCGAGAACGCTGGCAGACAGAATCCGCCGAGGAGATCCGCCTCGGCAGACATGCCGCAGGCCTCGATTTTCAAAAAATTGTTAGAAAACCGGGCCGGGTCCCACCAAACAGGTCAGGAATCCTCCCGTTCATATATGCAGCGAAGGTCAAAGTCAAGTGACCGTTTTGTCGGAAACTGGGGCGAACTCCGCGCTGTAGAGTCGGCCTGGCAAGGGATTAATGGATAGGGCCAAACTCGCGGCCGTCGGAAGGTCAATTGCCCGCTACTTTGTGGAGTGAGACAAAAAATGCCCTACGCCGGGCCGATCCAGCTGTAGGGCGATTATTTCGTGAACCAGTCTTCGCGGTCAGCCCTCGCCTCCGGCGGGCAAACGAAGGGCCTGCCGGGTTGAAGCTAGAAATTGAACCGCGTTGAGAACTGGAAACTTCTGGCGCCGAAACGCGGCACCATCGCCAGCGGGTGGCCGAAGTCCGAATTTGGAGAGGCACTCCAGTTGCTGTTATTGACGCCGCTATCGGCAAGCTGCGTCGCCGTATACTGCACGTTATCTATGTTGGTTTGCTGGAAATTGGCGTGGTTGAAAATGTCAAAGGCTTCCGCGACAAATTTCAGGCTGTAACGTTCTCCAATCCGGAATGTCCGCGAAACATTCATGTCCACGTTGTTCACGCCTGGTCCGCGGAAGCCGTTGTATTTCTCGCCGGGGATCATGGAGAAGTTGACTTCCGGGTTGTCAAACACCGCGGTGTACGGCCGGCCGCTGGCAAAATTCAGGACCGTCCCAAATTCAAAACCTTTCAAATAATGCTGCTTCGGCGTCCACACGCCGGTCGCAACAAACCTTTGGGGTTGGTCGAGTTGTGAAGGACCCTGCTGCGCCTGTTGATCGAACTGATTGAAGTAGCCGGTCCCTTGATCCGTCGCGTGAGAATAGGTGTAGGCGACCGACCCCGAAAATTGCTTTGCGTTGTGGCGCAGGGAGATTAGCAGCCCGTTGTAAATGGAGTGGCCGGAATTATCCACGGCGTTGATCGGACCAAAATTCGGATTCACCAAACCATCAATCGCGCTGAAATCGGGAGTGACGTACGTTTTCCCGTTGGGCAACGTGACAGTGGCTGTTGCGTATGAGCCGCCGAACGCCGGTTGCTGGGCGGGCGGCACCAGGTTGAGATCGAAACCAAAATTGCCGTTTGCCTGGCGCGTAACTCCGTTGGAATTTCCGAGCAGGGCCAGGCCATGGCTATAGACGTAGCCCACGCTCAGGGCCGTGTTGGCTCCGAATTGGTGCTCCACGGCGATGTTCCCCTGTTCGACATACGGGTTGCGATAGTTCGGGGCGAAGACAACGATAGATTGCAATCCACCGGCGGCGGTTGGAAACGAGCTCAAGCTGTTTGGGTATGTCACGGCAGGATTAGAGTTGCCAAACTTGGGACCGACGACGACAAGAAATTGCCGGCTGACGCCATTGGAAATCGTTCCCTGAGAAACGTCCAGCAAATCGGTCTGGATGTAGAAAAGACCGAATGCTCCGCGGATGACAGTGGAGTTCTTTGAATCCAGCGAGTACGCAAATCCCACTCTCGGCGAGAGCATATTTTTGCTGTAAGGAATGTGGCAGGTCGCTGCATATCCCGGATTGCACTGATTCGGCTGCGGCAGGACCTGCAAGTCATACCGCAGGCCGTAATTCAAGGTTAAGCGCCGCGTTGCCCGGAATTGGTCCTGGGCGAAAAAGGAGTAGGTTGGAGATGTGAAGAGCGCCGTGGATTGGCCGAATGACTGGAGATACAGCTCAAAGTTTCCCGTGGCCACGTCGCTCAGCCCGGCGAAGCGGTATTCGCCCTTTGGTCCATAAACAAAGTAATCCGAATCGTGATTGATGTTGATGTCCACGCCGACCTTAGCCGTGTGCCGCCCCATTACCTTGGTGAACGTGTCCACAAACTGGTAACGCTTGTCGGATGTGGCCAGTTGGAACCGTGCGCCTCCGAAAACAAAGCCGCTATCAGGGTTCTGAACGGTCACCGCAGGAGAGGTGACGGGAGATGGCGGAAGGTCGAAGTGGTAGTCACTGCCGAAATGGAAGCGAAAATCGTTGACGCTGGTTGTGCTGAAAGTGGTCTGCACCGAAAACTGGAAAAACTGGCTGGTGGCGCCGTCCGTCAGCGCCAGCCCGTCACCTGTGGACGTGGGAGTGTTGAAGTAGCCATGCGGGCTGCGATAGCGCTGGTAGTTGTAAGTTGCCGCAAACGAATTCTTGTCGTTGAAGTTCCCGGTGATTTTTCCGAAAGCCGTATTCTGGTTAAAGCTACGCGGAAACGATCCAGAGGCGGCATTAACTTGCGCTGCTATACCCGGGTTGTCCTGGAAAAATGTGGGTGACACGCCAACAAAGACCGGCGCGTTGTTTACGGTCAGCGGCTCGTTGCGGACTTGTCCCTCATAGTTTGCAAGGTAAAACAGCCGGTCCTTCTTAATCGGACCGCCAATCGTTCCGCCGAATTGTTGCCGCCGGTTTTGTGGCTTGGGGATGGGTACTGCCAGGCTTTTATTGATGGAATCGTTTGCGCTGAAGGCCGAGTCGAGGACGTAGTAATAGCCGTCTCCGTGCACCGTGTTGCCGCCGCTTTTGGTGACGGAGTTGACCAGCCCGCCGCCGGCCTGGCCGAACTCGGCCTCGTATCCGGTGCTGGTCACCTGAAATTCCTGGATCACGTCCTCGCTGAATTGAAAGGGAATGCTGGTGCGCCCGATCTGCTGCGCGAAGAACGCGTTGTTATTATTGCCGCCGTCCACGGTGTAGTTGTTGAAATTGCCCGCGATTCCGTTGAAGCTGATCATGCCGAAGTCGCCGTCGGTGGTTGCCCCGGGTGTCAGCAGCGCGAAGTCCGTAAAATTTCGACCGTTCAGCGGCAACGATTGAATGCTGCGATTTTCCACCACCGTTCCCAGTGAGGATTGCGTCGCGTCAACGGCCACGGCGGACGCGCTCACGATAACAGAGGTTTCCACCTGTCCGACCGTCAGAACAGGATGGAGCACCGTCGTTGTCCCCACCGTTACGGCCGTATCCTGCAGCACCTGTTTCTTAAAGCCGTCCTTCTGAATCGAAACTTCGTAGATTCCTGGCGGCAGATAGAGGGCCACGAAATGGCCATCTCCGTCCGTCTTCAGTGTTGTGGCGGCAGCGGTCTGCTTGTTGGTGACGACTACTGTCGCGCCGGGCACGGCCGCGTCGGCGGAATCCAGCACCACGCCTTCCAGGCGGCCGCTCGCCGAGGCTGCTTGTCCATAACTCCCCGTGGGGCAGGAGAGAACAAGAAGTAGTGCCCCAAAGAAAACTGACAGCGTCAGCTCCAAAATCGAGACGCATGAATTCCTGCGAATGAACATTCAAAAACCTCCAAATATGGACGCACTGAAAAGATTCAGATCTCGTGCTGTTGTTTGCAATTCCGCACCGAAAAAGAAATGCCCCTGAAGCTGGATCACGCCCTGGAAATCGAGCCTCCCTGTATTGCGGTTTTCTGCGCTCGACGCATCCGCATGAGTCTAAAGAAGTGGGGATCGGACTCACGCCATGCTGCTGGGAAAGCCTCATTAAAACGCGTTTCGGGTCGCCAAACGCCCTGAACCGGGGTGTGAACAAACTTTGCGAGTGACGGTGACAGACCGAACATAAACCTGAGGTTAATTTGCACAGCCCCAGCCGACTCCTGGGAACAAAAAGCGGCGGTGAGTCTCCAGCGCTGGCACTGGGCACGAACGGTCCGGCTCGCATCGAAAAATTATCCGGTGATATTATGCGAGCGGGTTCCCGGAGGATTTTAATGAAACTGGCGTTCCGCTGTTCGACATTTTTGCTCGTGTGGATACTTTTTGCCGTGCCCGCTCTGTACGCAGCGGAAACAGAGCCTTTGCGGGTGGCCATCGCCGGGCTTGTTCACGGCCACGTGGAGGGTTTCTTAGCGAATTCCGCAAATCGGCCGGACATACGCATCGTGGGAATCAGCGACCCGGATCGCAACTTGTTCGATCGCTATGCGGCTAAGTTCGGACTTGATGCCGCTCTGTATCACGCGGACCTCGAAGACATGCTCCGCACCACCAAGCCCCAAGCGGTTCTTGTCTATTCCAGCACCTTCGACCATCGGAAGATTGTGGAACTCTGCGCGAAGCTCCACCTGCCGGTCATGATGGAAAAGCCGCTCGCGGTGAGTCTTCAAGATGCACAGACGATCGAACGCGCTGCGCACGAAGGGAAAATCCAGGTGCTGGTGAACTATGAAACATCCTGGTATCCAAGCAACCATGCCATGTTTGATCTGGTGCACACCGGTGCCGTTGGAGACGTCCGAAAAGTTGTGGTGCACGACGGACACAAAGGGCCGAAGGAAATTGGCGTCACCCCGGAATTCCTGGATTGGCTCACGGATCCCAAGCTGAACGGCGGCGGGGCGCTGTTTGATTTTGGCTGTTACGGTGCAGACTTGATGACCTGGCTCATGAACGAACAGAGGCCGCAGTCCGTTTCCGCGGTCACGCAGCAGATCAAGCCGGAAATCTATCCGAAAGTAGATGATGAGGCGACGATCATTCTTACTTATCCGAAGGCGCAAGCGATCGTGCAGGCATCGTGGAACTGGCCGTTCGACCGCAAGGATACAGAGGTTTATGGAAACACAGGGTACGTAATTACCGTTGCGCGAGACGATTTGAAAGTTCGCCGAGCTGGAGAAAAACAGGAACAACTCGTCCCGGCCCAGAAATTGCCCTTCCCCTACGCCGATTCCATCACCTATCTGCGGGCTGTCGTACTGGATGGCCTGAAGCCGGATGCTTTGTCTTCCCTCGAAACCAACGTCATCGTCACGGAAATCCTGGACGCCGCCCGCCAATCGGCCGCAACAGGGAAGACCGTGAACCTGAAACCGTAACTCGAAGCATTTCATTTGGAATATCAAGATCCCAGACCGCCGCTACTTGTGCGGTGGATGCTGCGTGCGGGCCTGCGACAAATGCTGCGACGGACGGAATTCGATGGTGACGTCCTGCTGCACCTGAACGGGCCTTTTGTTCAAGAAAGCGGGCCTGTAGCGCCACTGGCGAATGGCGCTGATTGTTGCCGGAAGAAGAGATGCCGAGCCGCTCAGAAGCTTTATATTCAGCACCTGGCCCGATGTTCCGATGGTGCTGCGGACCTTGACGGTTTCCGCCGATGCATACCGATCGCCGGGCCAGGGATAACGTGGCCAAACGAAGGAGACAAGTTCACCTGCTTGCAAGCGAGCGGGCCGATGACCAGTCGAAGGTCCCCTTTGAGGAGGCACGAGCACAGAAAGTTCCGAGGTCATCGCCAGCGAAGAGGTGGCGGCAATTGGTATTTCCGGGAAGGTCACCCGAAACGGTTTATTGCCATGGGCGGGAGGGGTGACAAGGATCGCGGAGGGCGTTAGCCGGTGCATCGGTGCGCCCACCGAAGGCGATACCCCACGTGGGGCGGAGATTGCCGGCGCGGCATCTACCGAGGCGAGGGCGTTGGAAGAGGGCGCGAATTTGGGGCTTGCCGGTGGCGGTGTGTTTCGCGCGATCAACCCGGCCGAGCTGTTGAGTTCAGGAGCGGGGCCGGGATCAATCGATGGTTTCGATTCGATCGCCGGAGAAGGATTTGAATTTGTGGACGGGGCTTTCACGATAGATTCAGAGTCCCGCTTGTTTCCCCTGGGCTTTTCTTCGGAGAGCGCGGTGTCAACGAGTTTATCGGCGCGTGGGGCGTTACCAGTATCAAGGAGGCTGTTTCCCGCCGGTGGAGTGGAAGTGCTGCGCGAAGCCGCTTCGGCGGGGCGGTCGGGCTGTGCCGGCGATGGGGCATCCTCAGCCAGAATGGATTTGCTGGCATCCCGGAGCCACTGCCCGAGCGGGCCGCGGCCCACAGTAAGCCCGATGGGCAAACTGATCATCGCGAACAAAAACACGAATGCGAATGCGGCGACATGAAATCCGGAAATCTCGAGAACGTAGGGACGCGAAGGTGAGTTCTCGATTCGATCCGACGAGGGCGCGACTTTGCGCGTTCGAACTTGCGGTTCAAGAGGGGCGACCGGTGCCTCGGGTTGCACTTCTTCGTGAATATCCTCCACAAACGATGGTGGATTTGCATCCAGAATCCTGGGCGTCAAGATCTCCGGCGCTTGAGACGGGGTGACCTCAATCCATTCGGCTAAGGAGGGTTGGTCCTGCTCAGGAAAGGCATTCTCCATTGGCTCTTCCGGGAGACTTTCGAGAGTTGAGGGGATGAGACTCCCAACCGGCACATCGCGTTCGGCGGCGGGTGCGGCTGTTTCCGTTTTTGCCGGCACGTCCGTTTGCTGCCCCATCTTATTCCGCTGCGCGATTTCTATGAGCGTTGCCAGCTTGCCGCCCGCCTTCGATAACGCGTCAAAGACGTAGGAAACATTCTTCGCGCTGAACTGAAGCTGCCGCGCGGTAAGAGTCAGGCGGAGGATTTCGTCGATTTCCTGTTGCTGGCTTTCGGAGAGATAGTCCCGCAGGCCGGAATAGAGGACGCCGTTCTCGCAACTCTGTTTCCATTCAAGAATGGCCTGCAGGCGACGGCTGACGTCCTTATCCAATTCGTGTTCTTGCCGCCCCGCCGGGGGGCACGCGGCGAACACTTCTGCCTGGCCGTTGGGCAATGCCCTGATGATTTCCCGCAACCCGCCGCGCAGTTCCTGTGCTTTGTTGGACGGAAGAGAAGTTTTGCGACAGACCCACTCTCCGCGAAGCTTGTCGAAATCAATCGAGACGCGATACGCATCCGTTTCATATTTGAACACCGGCAGCGGCTTGAGCGGCGGCCACCCGCCCGCCAGGAGCATTTTCATCTCCGCCTGTTGCACTGGAGACACACCTCCAGCAAGGTTAGGCCTGGGTCGTTCGTGTTCATGCAAGTTCATGATTGGGCTGGGCCCGAAACCTTGGACGCGCCACGCGATACTGCGGATGCGCGATCAGCAAACTTCCGGAAGGGGCGTCGCGTCGAGTGTGGGTAGGATCCTTTGCGATCCACTTGCCTCGTCGGCCGTCGTAACTTTCCCGAGAGTTGCCCCACTCAACCCGGACCGGCGGGATTAGTTGCAAGCGTCCGTTCAAAAGACCCGGTTCCGGCGATCTTCAAAGCTGGGAATAGGGGCAACTTGCGACCCTTTTTAGGGATATGGCGAACAAAAGGCGCACAACGCTTAGATCGCGCAGGTCTGGCAGGTCCCGGTACGCAGGCTGAACCGGCGGATTCGTACAAGTAGCCACATCTCCGGTAAGCGCTGCGAGCTCAACTGGTCGGTGCAACTCCATCTAATCAGTTGATCCGACAATGCTTCCCCTTGCGTGCGCCGATAGTGGAAATAGCCTATATAGAGAACAACGTTCGGCCACCACGTGGGAGCGGCTGGGGAGGTTAGGCGTGCGCTGCGACCGTGGCGGGCAGGGTGAACTGAAAAGTTGCGCCACGCGGGGAATTGTCGTCAGCCCACAAGCGGCCGCCATGCGACTCTATGATTGATCGGCTGATGCGAAGGCCCATGCCGGTGCCGCCAGATTTGGTGGTGAAGAACGCATCGAAGATCTCGTTCGCCTGCTGTGAGGGCAGTCCAACACCCGTATCGCTGACGGACACCAGGAGGTGCTCGTTTTCCGCTCGCTGCGACTTGATGGTGAGCTCTCGGGCTCCGTCCACAGCCTTCATCGCATCGATGCTGTTGATCATCAGGTTCATTACGACCTGCTGCAATTGCACGCGATCACCCATGACCTGCGGGAGGTCTGCAGCGAGTTCGGCCCGAACGAACACGGCGAATTGAGTTGCCTCGTTGTGCAGAAGACGAATTATCTCTCGGGTAATCTCGTTAAGGTCCACCAGCTCCCGTTGCAAAGTATCCTTTTCGAAGAGTAAGCGGACTCGGTTGATGATCTCACTCGCACGCCTTCCGTCCTGAACGATTCTTGACGCAGCCGCGCGCGCCTCCGGCAAATCGGGTTGATTGCGGGATAGCCAGCGCAAGCAAGTATTGGCGTTGGTGATGGCGGCCGCAATCGGTTGCTTGACTTCGTGCGCTAGCGAGGCAGTCAGCTCTCCCATGGTGGTCACACGGCTGATGTGCGCGAGATCGGCCTGCGTTTGGCGCAACGCTTCTTCGGCTCGCTTGCGTTCGGTGACGTCGCGGACGGCAGCGGAGACAAGCGTGCCATGTTCCGTCTCAAGTGGACTAAGACTGATTTCCACGGGAAACTCCGTTCCGTCTTTCCGCCGTCCGTACAGCTGCAGACCCGCACCCATCGGCCGCAACCGAGGCTGGGCAAAGAACCCCGTACGGTGTTCGGGGTGTCGGCTCCGAAAGCGTTCTGGCACCAAAATCTCAATCTCCTGTCCCAAGAGTTCTTCCCGCTGATAGCCAAACAGCTTCTCTACCTGTGCATTGACCAACACGATCTTGCCCTGGCGATTCATCACGATCATTGCGTCCGGAGCGGACTCCAGAAGCCCACGGAATTTCTGTTCGGCTTGCTTACGCGCGGTGACGTCCAGCACCGCGCCAACAAAACCAAGATTGTCTGGTTCGTGTCTTTCTAGGGCATGAGCCATGACCTCAATATGTTTAACTGAGCCGTTCCGCATCAATAAGCGATGTTCAAAATGAAAATGCCTCCTCTCTTCTCGCCCCCGATTGCTGACTTGCTGGACAAGAGCCCTGTCTTCGGGATGTGTTCTTTGTAATATGAATTCCAGCGTAGGTTTGGTCGCCGGATCGCCTTCAAAGATCCGATAGGTTTCCTCGGACCAGTAAATTTCCCCGGTGTCGGCGTTCCAGGTGAAACTGCCGCAGTGGCTGAGCCGTTGCGCTTCCGCTAGATTAGCCTCGCTCCGCTGCAAATCGGCGGTTCGTTCCGCGACCTTCAGCTCGAGTTCGTCGCGGGCTTGACGGAGTTCCGCCACCTTGGCGTCGAGTTCGTAGCGCAGACGTGCATTCTGAAACGCTGCCGCAGCGTGATTGGCGGCCACGGAAATCAGCAACCGGTCAATTTCGACGGGAAAGTCGGTGCGAGTGCTGGCCGCCGCGACCAGGCCCGCCTCGGCACTAACGCCAATGGGAATGACAACACCCTGACATGACTCTGCGGCGCCAAGGTCGGCACCGATTTCCTCACACGAGAACTGGCCGAAGCAGCCCGCGTGAGTGCGTAGCCATTCCGGGAATGCTTTCCATGCCTGCCCGCGCGTGACTTCGATTGCGGCGCCCCCTTTGGGATCGCACAGGCGCACAAAGGCGAAATCCAGTTGCAGCGATCCGAGCAGAACATCGGCGAGCCCGGCGGCAATGATAGGCGGCTCTCTTCCCACCCACGCGGCCGGGATCGTCGAGAGTGCTACCAGCTCTCGAAGCGCCGTGCGCAGCGCCACACTGTCAGTATGCGATTCTGCGGGCACTTAGTTGGCCGTGGCTGCGCTCTTGCGAACCGACCGTCGCTCCTGCAACTCACGGAGAAACTGATCGGGGGGAATGAAGAATGGGTTCTCCTGTAGGATGCCGCCGATAATTACGACCGGGTGCGTCCGCAGGGCGTCCATCACCACGCTAGCGCGAAATTTCGACAGATCATACGTGCAAATCACAGTATTGTCGTACTTGGGAGTCACGTAGTTGACTCGCGTCTCGAACTCGATCAGGTCTTCGACGCCTGGCAAATCGACGAGCGCCCATTCCATGTGGCCCAGGAATCTTGTATGTGGGTACCCTGCTGCCCGCCCAGACTGGAGCATTTGTTCGAACGACCCCAGCCAGGTGTCCTCGTCAAAACGGCCACCGCGAAGCGGAGCGTCTTGCCACGTACGCACCTCCAATTGGCCTTTGTCCATCATCTCTTGCACATTGACACCTGCTTCGGTGAGGCGCCTGAGATGTTCTTCGCGAAGTTCGGGATCGACGAGATGAAAAGCTTTATCCCCCCGGTCGAAGCCATCTTTGTAGAACGAACGAAGCACCCTGTATTCCTCGTCGGCGCTGTTGAAGAAAGCGCAAATGTGACGTTGTCCGGGAAGACTGCTTCCGGCAAACTCCACGGAATGTTTCTCGGTTGCCATATATCACCTCACAAAAATAGTAGACATGCGACGGAAAGCACAATCGTGAACTGCATACCACATGTTTTCGGCGGTAGCCGTTAGGAAAAACGCGCCTCGCACCCTGAAATACCACGGGAGGAGACGCGCAAACGCGAGTGCGCTTGAGAAGGGCATAGGCGCAACAACATAGCGTGGAACGACGGGGAGAGAAATCAACTTTGGAGGAGCCGCGATGCGCCATGGCTCGCCTCGCCTGGGTCGCGTCAGAGGTCGCTTCCGCAACCGGCTTTCCGAACGAAACCCATGATATCGCAGAAGGCCTCAATCCGACCAGAGTCGGAAGTGATGCGTGGACGATGCGCACTCTATCCCGCCAGACGACGCTGCTTCTTCCGCCTGCCGGCATAGGGTTCACAGAAATGGTCAGATCCCGTATGCTCGGCTATTCGGAACTTATCGTCGGACGACGCTGCTAGGTCCTGCTAAGTTTGAATGTATAGGCCAAGGGAGGAGCGCTTGGTGCAAAAAAGCTGGACCCGGCGGACACTGATTCAGTCGGGCTGGGGCTGCGGGCTACTTCTGACGGAGTTGCTGGTTGGCCTTGGCGTCGGACTTCTGCGCCGCCTTCAGCGACTTTTTTTGCGCCTTGGCCGCTCGCTTCAGGACTTTCCGCTGTTGCTTGGCGTTTTTCTTCGTCAATTTTTGCTGTTTCCTGGCCTCTTTTGCGGAATTGCCCTGATATTGCACCACGCTCATTTGTTGAGCGTGCAGCGGCACCGCGCACGAAGCAGTAAATCCCACGAGCAATCCGAGAGCAAGAAAGCGTTTCATCATAAGATTTTGCGCGGCATCAAAATACAAGTCTATACCAAGCGTAAGGATCAAGTGGTCTCGACTCTCGTCTCAGGACTCGATCAGTCGCGTTACGGGTAAGTTGGATGCCGCGACCCGCATGGCTGGTTGCGGGGGCGGCTCGAGCCGTGGCAGATGAGGCCCCTGCCGGGCTCTTCGCGTTTAGGACAAAAAAAGCGGGGCGCTTTCGCGTCCCGCTTTGCCTTGCAGAAGCGTTCAGATCTTAGCGGTGACCTCCGCCTCCACCACCATGGAAACCGCCACCGCCATGAAAGCCTCCGCCGCCGAAGTGCCCACCACCAAAGTGATCGCCGCCATGGGCCATCACGTTATGTGGGCCGCCATGTGCTCCCGCATACATGCCGCTGTGTCCAAAACTTCCGGTGCCATGATAGAAGCCGTGATCGAAGTGAGCGGCGTAATGCTCACCCTCCGGTCCGCCCCAGTGGTGCCAGTCGGGACCGAAGTGATGGTCGTAGTGGCCATAGAAGCCAAACGGAGCCCAGCCAACGTAGAAGGGCGAATAAAATCCCCAGCCGAACCCGCTGTAGAAAACGCCGTCTCCGGGGATAAAGGTGTAACAGTCGAAATAGGGATCCCAATCCCAACCGGCGTCGTACCAGCCGCCCAGCGAGTAGTTTTGGGCCCGATCAACATTGGCCTCCGCGGTGTACGAGGAGCGCAGGCTGCTCCAGCGGAAGAGATCGTCCTGGGACTGTTCTGGGTTGAATTTCTCGGCGCTCTGCGAACCGCCGCCGAGCGTGAGTTCATGCTTTTCCTTCACCGTAACATCCTTGTGTCCCGCGGGAACGATCGCCTCGCCTTCGAAAACGCGCACGAGACTATGATCGGCGTCGAATTCGTACAGCCCGGTCTTGACAATACGCGTAGTGCCATCACGCTCGGTGATAACCAGATTATTCTCCGGGTGAATCTCCGCGGCTTCGACCATGGCCTCGCCCTTGTCCAACCGAACTTCCAGATCGGTCAGGCTGGGTGAAAGCATGGTTAGGGAACTGTTGTCGCCGAGCCTCAAGAAGACTCCCGGCGTCAGAAGAATCTCTGCTTTACCACTTTGCGTAACCAGCGATTGACCCGGCTGCAATTCGGCCGTACCAATTGCCTTTGCGTCGAGGGCCTGGCCTGCGATGGAGACCTGTCCTTCGACATAATTTATGGTTCCTGGGCGTGCGGGGTTTGCGCCAAACGCCGGCGCAGACAGAGACGCAGCCAGGAAGAAGCTTGAAACCGCTATCAACCTTGACTGCCACATAATTCTTATCCTCCTGGCCTTTAGATGCGGTGCCGCAAAGGCCAGTTACCAAGCGCCAAAAAACGGGGTTTGGAGAAGCTGCGAACGATTATTGTGCAAGGAAGAGTTGTTTCAGCTGAACGAGATCCGCTGGCGCGACATCAGAAACTGCACAGAAGGAAAAGCCGTTTTTCTGCCAGGCGATCCAGTGGTAGCCCTGAGATTCGCCGGCGCCATTCCCATATTTTTCAGGCTGCGCCTTTTCCACGAAGACATTGACGATGTGCTTGCGGCGCGCGTAGACGAGGGCGGCGACGGTGCGTCCACCGGCGACGTCGAGGCGTCCGCCGAGCAAGGGAAATCCATCGCCAGCAAAATCGTGCACGGGCGGCGCGAAATCAATGCGGCCGTCGAACCAGGGCTTGACGGTGTGCTGGTCGGTGGATTCGACGTCCGTAAGGTGGCCCGGTTGCAGCGAGCGTAGATGCGCGTCCACGAACGAAGCGGCCATCAACTGGCCATCGGTGAGGCCGCGCGGCTTTTGCAACTGTTGCCAGCCAACCAGCACGGCGAGAAGGAAAACCGCCGCAATGGCCAGCCACCTCCAAGGTAAAACACGGGGCGCGGGAAAAGGTTTCACCTCAGATCGGGTTTCCGATTTGCCCAGGATGCTCTTGCGCAAAGACTCGGGAGCCCGCTCATAAAGGTTGGCCTTTTGAATCGATTGGTGCAAAGCCTCTTCCGCGGCAAGCGACTGCTTGCAGTCGGGGCAGGTTTCGAGATGCTTTTCGAAATTGGCTGCGCTGATGGCGTCGAGTTCGCCGTCAAGATAGCCGTGCAACTGATTCTGCGTTTGGTCACACGGCACGGCGAGCCTCCTTGGATGCGGGTTGAGAAAGCGCATTGCGCAGCTGGCCGCGAGCGCGGGCCAGCGCCGACATCACGGTGCCAATCGGACGCGAGGTGATTTCGGCGATCTCTTTGTAAGAGCAGCCCTCGAGTTCGCGCAGGACGAGGATTTCGCGAAACGACTCCGGAAGCGATTCGAGAGCGCGGGTGAGCTGTTCGCGGTCGCTGCCGGCCAACGCCAGAGTCTCGGGATTTTCGCTCTCCTGCGGCATTGTAGTTTCGTCGAACTCCATAAATTCCGCTGCCATGCGATTCTGGCGGAGCCAGGTGAAGCAGGTGTTGCGCACGATCTGCAGCAGCCATGCCCGCGCGTTGCCGGAGCGATAGGTGCCGAACGCGCGGAAGGCGCGGACGACAGCATCCTGGGTCACGTCCTCGGCGTCAGTCCGGTTGCGGAGCAACCAGCGCGCCAGGTTGAAGGCGGCGTCCAGGTGCGGCAACACGATCGCCTCGAAGCGGGCTCTGTCCTCTCCCTCTAACACGTTGGCCTTTCTCTGGCCCTTCTATGGGATAACCCGGCCGGCCTCGATTTTATTCCCGCCCGAGGGTTTAATGGGGAAAAAAGAATTAGCCCAGGAAAACGCGGGCGAAGGGAATAAAAGCGCGCCCGGCGGGGTCTACCCCCATGAACACGTTCACACGCGGCGCGGGCTTGTCCCCCTTTCTCTGCAGGCCCGCGCCATTCTCCCCATCGACGGGCGGAACGTGAGGGGGATAACAGTCGGGAACAGAGATTCGAGAGGAGAGAAGCGATGAGCAGCAAAAAGAAGGATGAGATCTTATTCGACCATAATAATGACGGAATTGACCGGCGCGGGTTTCTGAAGTGCATGGCCTGGGCGGGCACGGGAACGTTCTGCGTGATCAAGGGTGGAGTGTTGAACTCGTACGCGTTCAACCGGATCGCGGACCTCGACCCGGCAGATATGAAGGGCGAGTTGAGCTTCGCGCAGATCAGCGACAGCCACATGGGTTTCAACAAGCCGGCAAACACGGACGTGGTGGGCACGCTGAAGGCGGCGGTGGACAAGATCAACGCGTTGAAAGTACAGCCCGAATTCCTGTTGCACACCGGCGACATCAGCCATCTTTCAAAGCCGGAGGAGTTCGACACGGTCGACCAGATCCTGAAGGGCGCCACGCCGAAGGATGTTTTTTACGTTCCCGGCGAGCACGACGTGCTGAACGACGACGGGAAACAGTTCCTGGAGCGCTATGGAAAGGGAAGCAAGGGAGCGGGCTGGTACAGCTTCGACAAGAAGGGCGTGCACTTCGTCGGCCTGGTGAACGTGATGAATTTGAAGGCTGGCGGGCTGGGCACGCTGGGCCACGATCAGTTGGAGTGGCTGGAAGACGACGTGAAGCCTTTATCGAAGAGCACGCCGATCGTGGTGTTCGCGCACATTCCGCTCTGGTCCGTGTATCCGGAATGGGGATGGGGCACGGAAGACAGCGCGCAGGCGCTGGGCTATCTGAAAAAGTTCGGTTCGGTGACGGTCCTGAACGGCCACATCCATCAAACGATGCAGAAAGTGGAGGGCAACGTGACGTTCCACACGGCGACGTCGACCGCGTTTCCCCAGCCTGCGCCGGGAAAAGCGGATTCGCCGGGGCCAATGAAGGTGCCGGCGGAGGAGTTGCGTGCTTTGCTGGGAATTACCGACGTGAACTTTGTGCGCGGGCAACAAGCGTTGGCGATTGTGGATTCAAAACTGGGGTAACGCGCCGGGATGGCCTTTTGCTCGACCCATCCCATGAAGAAGGGCAGTTGGGTGTCGAGTAAGAGTTGCGGGCGGTGCAGCCTGCTGGGAACAAAAAAAAGGCCGGAGCGGAAGCTCCGGCCTTTTCTATTCCGGCTAGTAGTTGGCGCTGATTCAGTGGCCGCCCGGGTGCCCACCGTTCTCGTGCTCCTTCGGCGGCTGCTGATGATTCTGCTGCTGCGGCCGCGGGGAATTCTGGTGGTTGGAGTTGCCGTTGTTGTAATTCGGATGATTGGAATTCTGATTGTTTTGGGGCGAATTCTGTTGGGAGTGCTGGGAAAAGCTCTGCTGTCCGGTATTCGGCCGGTTGGAATTGTTCTGATTGGAAGGGCCATTCGTGCGTGCGTTGGGCGGACGGTCATTCTGCACCGCGGCGTTGTGATTGTTACCGGCGAATGAGTTTGGCCTGTTTGCGTTGGAACTCTCGGAACGCGCCGCTACCACGCCCTGGCCATGGAATTGCCCGGGCCGCGCCGTAGCCGCAACGGCGGGACTCCCATGATTCTGAGAGGCCAGCATGGTGCGATCGCTGCGAGCCATCTGTTCGTGCTGGTTTTGCACGGAGGTGGCAGCGACGTGGTGTTCATGCTCCGCCGCAAGTTCCGCCGATGTCGCGTGCGCTGTGATTCCTCCCGCGCCGCCGTTATAGCTGACGCGATTTACGGTGACGTTGTTGACGACGGTCTTGTTCACATACGTGTTGTGGATGATCGTGGTGTTCACGTTGGTCACAGCCGTGTTGTAGTGGAAGACGCCGCTGCGCCACTCGCCGCCGACAAATCCGACGCCGCCGTAACCGAAGCCGTAATTAATTCCGCCGTAGAAACCCACATGCGGGCCCCAATAGCCTGCATGCCAGACATAAACTCCTCCGCCCCAGCCCCAATAGCCGGGAGTCCAAAGAAAGCCGGGCGTCGGCGCAATCACCCACGTGCCCGGAACCCAGTAGTAGCCGTCCGGCCCGTAGGCCCAATAGCCCGGCGTCCAGATATAGCCCGCGCCGGGACAAACCGGCTGTGCGTAAACCGGCAGAGCAGGTGGCCCGATGTGCACGGAAATCCCGACGGCAACTTGCGCCGGCGTTGCAGATGGAATTACCGGAGAAAGAAGTGCGAGCAAGACTGGTCCGGCTACCTTTCTTAAATTCATGCTTGACTCCTCATAAGGTCCATCCTGACCGCACGGTCCGGCGTGGCCCAAAATCGTCCAATTCAGTCATCACCAAGGATTTAACACAGCGCGTAAGGGAAAGTTGCTGGGGGCCGACAACCCCCGGGATAGCGAGGGCGCGAAGCAATTCCGGATAAGCAGCTGGCGAGCCTGCGTCTGTGAATAGTGGCGTCCCTGTTCCTTTTGACAATACCGCCGGTCCCTGCAGGTCTGGAGAATACGCACCGTGCGCGGAGCTGCGCCCCTGAATGGTAGTTGAGCTAAGAAAATTGAATCGAGGTCACTATGAAAAGCAGGCCATTTCCCGCGATAGTTTGCGGTCTGGTTTTCCTGGCGCTGTTGATGGCGTCCGTTTACGTTGGGGCGGGCGAGAAAAAATCGAAAAAAACATTCTGTTCAATTCCAAATCCGGAGCAGCTGTGTTCCGCGAAGAATACGTGCGGTTCAGCCGGCTCTCCTTGCGTCCTGGAGGTTAAGCGGACCGGCGGCGGGACCGACGCTTCCGTCACTCCGAATATTCCGGATTTCGACAAGGACTCCGCGATCTGCATTAACGCGGGTACGAACGTGACTTGGCAGGGGGCAGGCAAGAATACCGGGGTTATGGTCGATTTCGGGGCCACATCCCCGTTCGATCCTCCGGGCACAATTATGGGCGGATCCGATCGGCCCGTAACCGTGGTCGCGAAGCGGGCA